>FUFK010042537.1_pt1 | contig 98784 bp, 97 predicted proteins | sample 1021851 | NCBI WGS metagenome assembly FUFK01 (sample SAMEA51879418, study PRJEB19060) | metagenome
GCAGTAGCATCTGAAACACAGGCACATTTTACCTCGATAAATGGGCCTGAAATCATCTCGAAATATTATGGTGAGAGTGAAAAACAACTCCGAGAAATTTTCGACGAAGCCACAGCTAATGCTCCTGCAATCATATTTATCGATGAATTAGATTCAATCGCTCCNAAGCGGGAAGATGTATCAGGTGAAGTAGAGCGCAGAGTTGTCGCACAACTTCTTACACTACTCGATGGAATGCAGGGCCGTGACAACGTCGTTGTAATCGGCGCAACAAATCGACGCGATGCAATAGATCCTGCTCTAAGGCGTCCGGGCCGATTCGACAGGGAATTGGAAATTGGTGTTCCTGACAAAAATGGTAGAGAGGAAATAATCAACATCCATACCAGAGGTATGCCAATAAGTGATGATTTCGATATGGATTGGCTGTTGGATAATTCCTACGGATTCGTTGGGGCAGATATCTCAGCCTTGGTTCGAGAAGCAGCCATGAAGGCTCTGCGCCGTTACTTGCCAGAAATAGATCTAGACGAAGAGCAGATTCCTGCCGAAGTTCTAGAAAAAATGGAAGTAAAAATGATTGATTTCCGTGAAGCCATAAAGGAAATTGAACCAAGCGCTCTTCGTGAAATCTACGTAGAGGTGCCCGAGATATCTTGGGAACAAGTTGGAGGTTTAGAGGAGGTCAAGGAGCGCTTGAAAGAAAGCATCGAATGGCCACTAACTCAGCCAGAAATGTTTGAACATTTCGGAATCAATCCTCCTCGTGGAATCGTACTATTTGGAGCCCCTGGTACTGGAAAAACATTGATTGCAAAGGCAATTGCCAACGAGGCTAAAGCCAATTTCATATCAATCAAAGGTCCTGAAATGGTCTCCAAATGGGTCGGGGAATCAGAAAGAGCGGTCCGTGAGGTCTTCAAGAAGGCCAAACAATCCAGTCCTTCGATTATTTTCCTAGATGAATTTGAGAGTATTGCAGGAGTTAGGCGCAATATGTCTGGTGAAGGTTCAGATGTGATGAATAGAGTAGTCAATCAATTACTATCCAGCATGGATGGTGTAGAAACGATGGAGGGTGTAATCGTAGTTGCTGCGACAAACCGACCAGAGATGATTGACCCTGCTCTTCTCAGAAGTGGTCGCTTCGAGAGAGTATTACACATTCCTCCACCTGATGCAGATTCACGAAAGGAGATACTCCGCATTCACACCAAAGATATGCCACTGGGCAAATTCTCCCTCGATGATCTAGCCGNCCAACTAGATAATTACACCGGAGCTGATATCGAATCTATTTGTCGAGAGGCCGCACTAATCTCTATGCGAGCCGGAAAGAAATCAGTTTCGAAGAAATCCTTTGAGGAAGCAATTGCTAGAGTTAGACCTACAATTACCGATGAGATGATGGAATACTACGGTCGCATGGAAGGTATGCTAACAAGTGGTCTCGAATCTGTACGTCGCCGGCCAGACAGACTTTCTGGAATTGAAGCAGTTTGAGGTGAAAAAATGCCGACGACTTTCGGCCGAGAAATCCTTGGAAGAAATGTCGTTGATCAAGCATCCGACAAGCTCGGAGTTCTAGCGGATTTTAGAATCGATATGTCCAGTGGAAGAATCACTGCTCTACTNGTNGCTCTCGAGAATGATTTGGATCCAGCAATGCTACCTTGGCCGACCGTAGAAGGCCTACTCTCTGTTCCAGTTGAAGAGATTGCAGAGGTCGGAGTGAATATCCAACTTGCCCGTTGAGTCGATGCAAGCCCCGTTCAGCGGTGAATAACGGTCTTAAGTCGTAGTTGAGGCTCGTCAGACGTTCCGTAGGAACGGTGGCTTGCAGCATGGCGGATTCTCGCGTTTGGATGAGGAGGCTAACGTCGAGGCAAACTCGACGTCTTGCAATCACCACCGCGTTCTGGTTAATGTTAGGAATTCTTCTCTTTTCAATTCTACAAACATACATCATCACCGGTGAAAAACAGCAATCTGCTTACGGTGACGATTGGAACGATTTGAACGGATTTAGAGACGAAGTATCGAATTTAGGAATTGAAACCACCGCATTGATCTCAAGTCCATTACTACTTACAGAAATAGATGACCCTGAACAAGCAATTTTCGTCATCTCAGGGGTTGAGAGGGATACGATTTCTTTACCCAAATTTACAGGAGATGAAAGCATTGTCGATTTCCGAGAAGCTGATGGATACACCAGTTCAGAAATTTCTGCAATTAGAGATTTTGTTGACGCTGGCGGTACTCTTCTGTTGATGGATGATTTTGGTTATTCTGCGAGTCTCGCAGATGAATACGGCTTGACCTACTCGGGCCATCACCTCTACGATGGTGAAGCATGGGCTAGAGAACTGGACTTCAATTTCGTTTGGGTAAACGAAACCTCTGCGTTCAATTTCACTTCGACCTCTGGTTCAGTCGCAATGTCAATGCATCCATGTTTGCGCGATGTGGACCTTGATGGAGTAATCGATTTACTTGACGACGAACCATATGACCCGAATGTAGGTGGTGTAATAACAGAGCAAAATGTTGGGCTTTGTGCACACAGATGGGATCAAGAAACCGGTGAATGGGACTTTACAGAAAACTACAATCTATTGACAAATTCTCCGTCGGCGTTTGAGAAGGATGGAGCATTCAACCCCGCTGAGAATCGCTACGCCATTAGTGCAAGTACTCTTGATTCATATCTAGATACCAACGATGATGGTAACCTAACAGTCGGTTTCGAGGCGGCAGGAATAGCAGGGGATGAACAAGGTCCATTTGCTGTTTATGTCAGATATTGTGTAGATAGAATGTGTCTAGATTCAGATTCTGGCCGAGTTCACTTTGTCAGCGATGGTTCGGTTCTAATCAATTCACTATACAGTGCAGGGCCTGATAGCCCGTACGCTGACTCCGTCCCGTTAAACGATAATCGTAAGTGGGCCCTAGATATTATCGCTGAAGCTCTACTTCTAGGGAATACAAGCACAGATGCCGGCGAGGAAGCAATCATAATTTTCGATGAATCTCGGCACCAGCAGGAAACTCCAATGGGCGATACCTACAATCTACTATACTACATTCTAGTCTACTTTACTAACGATTGGATGGCTATGCTGATTCTATTCTTAACTCTCTTTATCATCCTAGAGGCGGTCCTCATTCGCAAGGACGATCCCGAGGATTGGCGTCATGTATTCCGAATCATCTACTATGGATTCGGTGATGCTCGAAGGTATGATTACTATCAGAGACCTCAGAAAATTCGGCAGGTGTTATTGACTAGAGTTCGTAATCTCAATACCATGTCTCGAGAAGAATTCGATGCACTACCTGCCGCTGAATTACAGCGTATAGTCGATGATCCAGTGTTAGTCCAATTCATCTTTGAAGATAGACGATATAAGCCAGATGAGTTAGTTGGAATAATCAAACGAGTCAAGGCATGGGGTCAAACTACAGAGGAGAGTGATGCCTGATGTGGACACGTAAGGCAGCAATCATGCTGACCAGTGGTATTTCTCTGATATTGATTGGAATGATGATATCTCATTTCCAATTGATGATCATTGGCCTAACATTCATCGCTTTCTTGGTAATTAACGGCTGGGTGACGGGCCACTCAGACCTCGAGATTACTCGAAACATTTCAGCACAAAATGTGTACAAGGGTGACGATATCTTAGTCGAAGTCAGCGTCACCAATAACTCGTATCGTCGAACTCAATTGCTCGAGGTATTCGACAATGTCCCTCATGAGATGAAAATGAGGCGAGGAATCAATCAGATGAGAATGAATCTTGGTCCTGGACAATCTGCTACAATGCGATATACGGTTCGTTGCCCACTGCGTGGTCATTACACCGTTGGGCCAGTTTCTGTCCGTCATCGTAACGCATTCAATCTCTTCGTCAATGAATCAAAAGTTGACGATCGAACCGATATTACGGTATTTCCACAAGTTCGCGAAGTTGAGGAAGCCCTACTTCGGTCCAATGTACCAAAAATGTATACCGGGGCAACTACTCTGAAAACTCCTGGTCAAGGAATGGAATTCTACTCTCTACGTGAGTATCTTCCAGGAGATGCGTTCCGAATGATTAACTGGAAGGCATTTGCTAGAACTGGAGAATTGATGGTCAATGAAAAGACTCGTGACGCTGTTACTGACGTGTTCATCATTCTCGATACTAGAGACGTTGCAAGAATAGGAACAGTCCTCAAAAATCCATTGGAGATGGGTACTGTAGCGGCGGCTTCGATTGCAAATTATTTCATTCGCCGCCGTGATTCTGTTTCGATAGTCACCTATGGTGATAGGATGAACTACCTACCACCAGAAACTGGTGACAAGCAGTACTACAAGACTCTGAGTATGCTTGCTGGTGTAACTTCCAAAGGCAGTATGCCATTGCAAGCGGTGACCAATGCGATGAGCTCTCGAATCAGTCGAGGGTCTCCGGTTTTCATCATCAGTAGCCTCGAAGGCGATGGGACAACACTCCCTGCAATCCGAAACCTTGCAGGTAAAGGCCACGAGGTCATCGTTCTGTCACCATCAAGTATCGACCTTGAGAGATTGGTAAGTAGAATACCTAGAATGTCCTATGAGGTACTCAAGCTAGAGAGACAGAACAGATTAACGGCAATTTCAGGATATGGAGCAAAGGTCATCGATTGGATGCCTGATATTGAATTATCACAGGCTTTGCTACAGGTTAAGTCGGCTTAAGGAGGTGAAGATATGGCAATGGAAACAGTACCGCCAAGTCAGACATTACATCTTCCTCGTTTACGCCGTCGCTGGCAAATTCTATTCCTACAGATAATCGCTACAGCCGCTCTACTCGCTTTATTGTTTAGGATGACTGAAGTATACGGACCGTGTGATGATGGATTCCTGGAAGATGGCAATAATTGGTGTCCTTCTTACGAGCACACTAGAGGTCTAACGTGGGTTAATGATCAACCTTCTTTCCAAAATAATGCACTCTCGGGAAGTGATGGTTTGATTATACCCCGAGAATTGACTGGAATCGACTCAACTGGTTTTGCTAGTCAGGTTGCTCCACTTACTATGTGCTTCCTTATTGTAGGCTTGTGGATGCTCTATCAAGCTAGAGATGAAAAGGTAAAACTGTGGACTCGCAGAGGTTTTACCGGCGCTATTGCACTATGGGCCCTTGTACCATTCATTCTAGATTGGTTTGATGAGATTGGAGTTATCGGCTTTCATCTTCCGTTGCAACATATCGGTTCTCTATTCCAACCACTACAATTAGCAATTGAGTTATTCTTCGTTGGGATTGTCTTCGCGCCAATATTGGCTGGATTAATCGGTATCTGGAACCTATCTCGAAGGGCGCTTACTTGGTCAGTTGGCTTCTTCTTGATGGTTATCGGAGTACACGCGTTACTTACCTTCCAAGGAATAACAGATACAGTGGCCGGTATTGGCCTCAAGCCGCTGCCAGCGCAAATTGGCGAAGCGACCCTGTATGGTGGGCTAATTTCTCCATTAGCACTTGATTTACTTGGAATTGCAATTCTGATACTACTATTCCACGAGGCTGGCAATGCCGTTATTGGCCATCTTGAGTATGCGGTGATGTTACCAGATGCTAGTAAGTCAGATCCAGAATATGTACGTCAATTCAACAATGTAGTCAACAGTCATGTTTTGCATACAGTTGCAATTATTGGCGGTGTCGCCATTACTACTGCACTCGCACTCGAGTTTGATGCACTAATGCTCGATATAGTGGCTGTAATGGAAGGTGGACAGTGGAGTGGACAAGTTTCCGAATCCCTAGAGTTGCAATTGACATACGGGAAGGTTATCTCAGCCGGATTATTCCTATTGGCGGTGGCTGGAATGAGATATGTGGTCCCATGGCAGAGGGTTAGTGGTCTAATCGAAACTGGAATTGCTAGTCTACGCGGTACAAGATCGGATTCCTAAATCCTCATCTAATTCCGAGTAATTTCTCAAAAAATAGAACTATTTGACTAGAAATATAGAGGGTGGCTAATCCAAGAATAATGACAGCAACCGGATTAGCCCACCACCCTAGTTGAGGTTCTAGGGCAGAAATCACCTCGTTACTGATTTGCCAAGCCCCGAATATACAAGCAAAGAGTACGAATCTATCCATCCAAGGCGAGGTCTTCTTTCCGGCTGTATTTGCCCTATTGGGTAGGTTGCCAACCTCGCTCATGGTTAGGTTGTGAAAAATATCGCCAATATATGCACCGATTGGTCTTATTCCCATTCTACATGCAGTATCAGTTGGGTTCAAGCCACAGAGGTCAGCCCGCAGGTTATGGCCGCAGGTATCGACATAGAGACTTGCAGTCGCTGTGATAAGCCTGCTATATTGCATCAAGAATACAGCGGCCAACACTTCTGCGCCTATCACCTGAGGCAGTCGATCAGAAAGCGAGTGTCCAAAGATTTGCGTAGTCAATTGGTCTTGCCCAAAAACGCCAATCATGAGGATGGTCGGCCATTCACAATCCTAGCCTGCGTCTCCGGTGGTAAGGATTCTGCAGTGCTATTGGATATGTTGGTGGATATTATTGGAAAGCGACGCGATGTGAAAATCATCGCCGGTTGTGTTGATGAGGGAATAGATGGATACAGNTCACCTTCATTGGAATGTGCAAGNGAATTAGCCGAATCCTTGTCAATCGAATTTGTTACCTTATCTTACGAAGAAATGGGTTACGAAAGAATGGACGAAGTTGTACAAAGAATGCCGATTATTGCCAATAATCATGATGAGGCGAAGGGAATGATGCCTTGCTCATATTGTGGTGTTTTTCGTAGGCAAAGTCTCAATGCCCTTGCCGAAAAGGTGCAAGCAGATGTTATGGCACTAGGTCATAACCTCGACGATATGGCTCAATCGATATTGATGAATTTGCAAAAGGGCGAGATAGAGAGAAGTGTTAGACTCGCCCCACACACAGACACTCCAATCGAAGGACTAGCGCCACGCATAGTTCCGTTACGTTGGGTGCCTGAACAGGAAATACATGCTTATGCCTTCTCCAAAGGTCTTCCAATTCATCACGGAGATTGTCCTCATGCACCTGGAGCAATGAGACAACAAAGCCGCGCAATTGTAGCCTCTTTGGAGGCCCAAAGTCCGGGGGCACGTCACGGATTACTGCACGCTTTGGAACAGATTAGGGAGTTACACCGAGAGGCAAGAGGGAGCCATCAGTCGGATATAACAAACTGCCAACAATGTGGAGAAATAACAAGTCGCCCAATTTGCCAATCCTGTATAATGAAAGATTGGTTAGCGGAATCCTCTCTATGATCCATCAACTGTGGAATCGATGAGGGCTGGATACGTGATTTATTCCTGCGGTAGAATCTAGCATGCCTCTTTCGATAGAATGTGAATCAGATAACGCCTGTTTGATTGAATTTACAGGTGCGCATGGAATACCATCGAGTATAGCTTCCAATTCACTAGATGTGAATTCAATCACAGATTCTGAAATTAAATCATCTACCAATACTCTATCTTCAACACGTTGAGCATTTTTCGACCAATTCGAATCTTCTGGAATTTCTAATCGCAATGCTTCGACCAACTTCATCCATTGCTCATCTGAGCCGACTGCAATAACAAATTCACCATCTAAAGTTGCATAGGCTCGATAGGGCACTAGATTTGGATGCGAAGTTCCCATCGTTGTGGGATTACTTCCAGAAATTATTGCGTTCTGGGCTTGATTAACTAAAAGATCCAGAGCGCAATCCCATAGCGATAGGGTCAGTTTGGCACCAATTCCTTCTTTCTCCCTTCTGTAAAGGGCTGCAAGAATCGCAGAACTAGCATGCAATCCGGTTGCAACATCAATTACTGCAACTCCAACCTTAGCGGTATTTCCCTTTTCGTCACCTGTAATCGACATCAATCCACTACGTGCCTGCATTACAATGTCGTAACCACCTTCTCTAGATCTCGGTCCGTCATTTCCGTAGGCGCTAATGCTGCAAACAATCGCATTTTCCGGCCAAGACGTAAACCATTCTTCGGATTTACCAGGGCGGAAATTTTCGATAATTATGTCTGAATCGGAAATCAATGCCCTGACATCTTCCAAATCGCTTTCAATCTTGAGATTCTTTCTAATTACTGATTTTCCTAAATTCACAGAAGTCCAATATGCTGCAACCTGTTCATTTTCAATTTCCGTAAATGGAGGCCCCCATCCTCTGGTATCATCACCCCAAGGTGCTTCAACTCTCAGAACCGTTGCTCCTAAATCAGAAAGTAACTTTGCAGTATATGGTCCCGCTAATACTCTGGATAAATCGAGAACCCTTACACCCTCTAAAGGTCTAAACATATATCCCGCTTGATGATAAAGTGCATCAATAGTTGTATTATGATGCCTTGTAAATGGACTAATTTTCAGTAGAATTTGACTTCCACTTCCATCTCTTGACTAACCGATTTGTGAACAGGACAAGCCAATCCTCGCTTGATTAACCACGCTCGGTCTTCACTATCCAGGTCTGTAGGTAANGAGATTTCAACTTCCAACTTCGATACTCTACGGGGGCCCGAAGCCATATGTTTCTCTACTGAACCACTCATTCCGCTAACGTCTAATTTTCTAGAATCTGCGGCTATAGCAATAATCGTCATCATGCAATTCAACATAGATGTAGCCAAAAGGTCAGTCGGAGAAAAGGACTGACCCTTTCCCATGTTGTCAACCGGAGCATCTGTGACCAATGTTTGACCTGAGGGTATGTGCGTTGCAGAGCATCTCAGATTGCCGTCATAGACCGCTTCTATTCTGACCATCAGGAGGCCTCATAGGATTGATTCGGCCAATTCTTCAATCGATTGAGAGCGACCGCAATATGAGCACCTTAGGTCAAGTGGATCAGCGGAAATCACTCGTAACTTGTGAGGTAGTGGTTCTCGTGAGTTTTGGGTTATACAATTCCAGAATGAACATCGAGCGATATTTACCAATTCTGAACCGAGCTCGATTTGGCGTTTTTCAGCCACGCTGTAATTTCGAATAATCGCAACTGAAGCGTTTGGAGCAATCAGTGCGAGTCTATCCAACTCTTCCTGAGTTAATTCGCGGTCTTCGATTTTCAATACATCCTTTCGACCAGCCTTTCCACTTGGAACATTCATTACCAAACTAATTGGATTAGATCGGCCAATGTCCACTCTCAGCATTTGCATTACTTGCAATGCCTTTCCTGCTGGAATGTGGTCGACTACGGTTCCATTGCATATTGCGGTAACTCGTCTCATCTCACTCATTCGCCAACCTCCTTTGGAACTTCAACGCCGAGACTTCTGCAAAGAAGAGCCATTCTTGTTGGAACACCATTGAAGGCTTGTTGGAAATATCTCGCGTGTTGTGTCGAGTCGACGCTCGGGTCTATTTCGTCGACTCGAGGAAGTGGATGCATTACAATCATCCCTGCTTTGGCTACAGCCAAGTCATCCGCAGTCATTTTGTAGATTCCTGCGACCTTTGCATACTCATCTTCATCAGGGAATCTCTCCTTTTGTATTCGGGTCATGTAGATGACATCCGCATCTGCAATCGCTCCAGCCAAATTCTCACTTTCGACAACATCAGAACCATGAGATTGCAAATCGCCGACGATTTCAGTGGGCATCCGTAGACTTTCGGGTGAGACTAGGGTTAACTTGGCCCCGAATCTAACCAGTGCATGGGATAAGGAGTGAGTAGTTCTTCCATAGCGAAGGTCGCCTACTAATACAACATTCAATCCTTCTAAAGTTCCATGAGCTTGTCGAATTGTGAAAAGGTCAAGCATTGTCTGAGTTGGATGGTTTCCTGCTCCATCCCCTGCGTTTAGAACTGGGATTTCAATCGCGTCTGCACTATACTGTGCAGCGCCTTGTCGAGGATGACGAATTACTGCTATGTCTGAGTAGCCATCAACCATTTGCATGGTATCGTAGAGCGTCTCTCCCTTGGCGACACTGGAGCCTACAGAACTAAGGTTTACCACCTCACCTCCGAGTCTCTTCATGGCTGATTCGAAAGACATTCTAGTTCTGGTTGAATTCTCGAAGAATAAGTTACCAAGTACCTTTCCCTGTAATAATGGAGCGTATACATCTCCATTTGCGACTGGTAACAACCTTTCAGCCGCATCGAGTATTTCCAAGATCTCGTCATTGCTTAGATCGTCCATGGTAATCAGGTCGCTCATACCTTCTCCTCCGACGAAACCCAACGCCGCCATTTGATAGCCCTTACCCTTGGTAAAATTAGCCCAAACCGTTCTCCGTCGTCTTGAAGTCGGATGATTGCGCCGAATAGTCGATGATTATCTCGCGTACGCCAGTGCGGGTGTCTTTCTGCGGAGGTGGAACCGATCTTGATTGGTTCGCTAATTCAGAGAAAAATGGTGGACGTGTCACTTCTTTGGCGTTAAATCGTTACATCCATGTAACTGTAAATGCTCGATTTGATGATATGGTCCGAGTATCTTACTCAAAAATGGAATTAGTCGATAATTTTGAGGAAATTGAACACGAATTAGTCCGTGAAGCCATGAGAATGACTGGAGTCACCTCAGGAGTAGAGATTACCACCATCGCCGACATACCATCTCGCGGAACAGGTTTGGGTTCCTCATCCACCGTAACTGTGGGCCTTCTAAACGCTCTACACAATTTTGCTGGAAGAGAAGTTTCTGCAAGGCAATTAGCCGAAGAAGCTTGCAAAATTGAGATTGATATTCTTGGCCAACCAATAGGGCGGCAAGACCAGTACGCAGCGGCTTTTGGCGGTGTCAATTCGATTTCATTTGGGTCTGATGGAGTCTTTGTCGATCCGCTCGATTTGGCAGATGATGTCCTCGAGCGACTTGAATCAGAATTCACTCTTGTATTCACTGGCATGAGTCGTCGGGCGAGTTCGGTCCTGTCGGAATCACCCAAAGATGAAGCAGATAGACTTGCGAGGCTGCGCGCCATTCGCGCGCAAGCGGACGAGGCGCAAGCTCGCTTAGAATGTGGAGACTTAGCAGGGCTTGGTGCGCTACTCGAGGGCGCTTGGCAGGCCAAGCGCGGAATTACTGCCAGTGTTTCAAACGAGGAACTAGATGCTCTCCACGACCGAATCCTCGCACTTGGCGCCAGCGGAGCAAAACTCCTCGGCGCCGGAGGCGGGGGATTCTTCCTCGCTCACGGTGATGCTGGATTACGAGCCCAACTCACCGCAGAACTAGGCGATAGCCACCGAATTATTCCACTAGCCATCGACTACGATGGCTCAACAATCATCCACACCGGAAGTGAATGAATGAATCGAACCCCACTCGCAATATTGTTGACGACGTTGATGTTGACTCCACTCATTCCAATCGCGAGCGCGGACGCACACGGTATTCCAGAGGACCTCGACCCATACGACGGTTGGGCGACACTGGAAATCCATGACCCTCTGATGGTAAACTCGAATATCACAGCGACTTGGACTCTAAACTTCTCCATATCCGATTACCACGGAACAGGACATCTTGTCCATCCAACATTAGGCATTCGTAAGCAAATAGATATGTATCTAGGGGATGGAGATGACTATCTTAACCAAAGTGAAATTGACCTATTCACCCCATATTTAGAAAATCGCGCATGGAATAATTCTGAGCGAGCGGGATGCTGCATGCTTGACTACGAAGCATTCGAACCAACCAATATCACAATCATCGCCAACCCACCAAGTCCCGGTCCTGTGATGTTCCGAAATGGTTCGTGGGGCTGGACGGAAATAGTAGAGCTTGCAGGATCTACGGACGGTCGCAGTACTCGCCTGCTCGACCTACCGCGCACTGGCGCGGGAGTCGAAGAAGTCCCTCTCACAATATTCCTGCCAAGCCCATATGAATACCGCTACTCAGCCATGGNAGATGTAATCGAGGGCTCGCCNGGCGAGTTCACAGTCAATCGCTCTGCCGTTCCAGTAGCAAGCGATATCAGAATCAGTTTGGGTGAAAACTCGCCTCCGAATATCGTCGCAAACCGTTTGAGTAGCAGTACGCAACTCGCATTAGATAGATCTACGACTTACGAGGTAAACTGTGTTGATAGCCACCTAGATGATACTGAGATAAGTTGGACATTCAGCAATAATGGCTCAATTGTGCTTAGCAGCGACCAGCCTTTTGTTTCCATTACTCCATCTGAATATAATTTCAGTCATGGAGACGTACTAAGCACAGTGGTTGAATGTACAGATCAATTTGGTTCAACTAGTCAGTGGTTCGAAAATGTCGTAATCGANGGAGAATCTCCAACATGGGAAGCATCCTTTGTTGCCCAATCGACTGAGAATGGAGAGGTTGCAATCGATATTAGCGATGGAATTATCGAAATCGGAAGCGAGGACATTTTACAGATTAACATCTCTGCTTCAGATGAATCAGGATTGGATACGACAATTGAGATTACAAGTAATCGAAGTAGTGAATGGAGGCATATAGATTGGAATCAGATGTTCGCTCAAAGTCGCTTCCCGCAAGGTGAAAATGTAAACAACATGAATCTAGAGATTACAGATCGTCGTCAGTCAAAACCTGCAACAACTTACTCTCTTCATCTGATGGTTGCAGATGATGCAGGCAACTCCGTACATCAGGATTGGGTAATTTTGGTCCTTGACGGTGCAGGCCCAACAATTCTCCCAGACATTTACTCAAATGATGTTATGATTTCTGCTGAACAACCCGCTAGGGCTGATGAACTAATTACTGTTAACCTAAGCAATTCTTACGATGATTTGGATTCTATTTATGACACCAGGTGGACATTCATATTGAACCAAGAAGCACAATTTGAAAACCAATCATTTGCGGATATAGAAACTTTTGAAATCGAACCATTGGAAGCCGGTAGTCACTGGTTTATCTTGATGGCCTGGGATTCAAAAGACAACATGAACGTACTCTCTTTTTCAATTGCGGTACAACCATCTCCGGGCGCTAACATCAGCATTTGGAACGTAAGTTATGATGGCACTCCGACAGTTGGCGAAACTATCGAATTATACGCAGTAGTACAGAATATTGGGGGGGATCCAGCGGTAGGTAGACTGTGTAGCGGAGAACTTTGTTCAGATTACGTCAACATACCCTGGGCAACTTCCGTAGGTCCAGGTGTGGTCGGAATTTCATTGGTAATTCCACTTGAAGGGGCCGGAGAATTACCCCTTCGCTTAGAATGGGAAGATAGCGAACAGAAGGACAATTCAATTGCTATTGATTCCAATATTATAGTCAATCCTGACTCAGGACCTCTTCAAGTGATTCTTGGTGTTTTTCTAGTCCTCGCAGGCTTAGCCATCGGTGCTCGAATGTTGTGGGGCCCACAGCGTTTTGAAGACTAAATTAACCCCAAAGTAGTATTTCCTCTGGGTACAAACAACCGCTCGACTCTTGACCTATGCGCCTTGGTCTAGAGGTATGGTTCTACCACCCGACCACGCTGATCGGGTAATCGCCCAGCATCGCTCAAGGGTTGAAAAGGTGGCTATGGCAGGAACTTTGTTACTGATTACATCTGCTGGTTGGTGGTTATTTCCAGCTATGGATGGTAGTGTAGAACTCCTGCCTAGAATGGGTCCTGTAATCGCTATGTTCGTTGCGGCTCTAATGCTGATGGATCTAATCGACCATGGGCCAGTAGAGCGCTCTAGAATTGCTATCGCATGCGGTCTTGCTTGGCCGATGGTTATCGCTATGGCAATCGATTCATTTGGAGATGGAGACAGAGCTCTTGCTTCTGTCATATTGATTCTTGTTGCAACAAGTCTTCTGCTACATTGGCGAAACGCCCTAGGTAGTTCTCTTTCCACGAAGAGATTACGAGCGTTTTCCGGCCTAGCAGGAACTGCTCTAGGAATTGCAATAATAATATCTCTAAATCTTGAGTTAATGATTGCTGGAGTATTTGCAGTTGCTTGTATTGCGATGGTATTTCCTGACTTATTAGCTAAAGACGATGTTCACGAAGAAAGGAAAAAATTTGCCAATGAATTAGATCAGGCCGAAGCAAGAATGCTTGAGTTACGCTCAAAGAATTCTGGCTTAGAACAGGCCTCCTCTTTGATTCAACAAGCACGAGATGAGGGTTGGAAAAATCCAGCCAGAGGAATGGTGCTAATCGAGGAGGCGGATAGAGAGGCAAAGCGAATCATGGAAATGGCAGTAGATATCGACGCAATTCGCAGTGATTCGCTTTCAGCAGTCGAAAAGTCAGAAGAAATTGCCCCCGTAGTCCAAGGCCCCCGCAAGGCTTTCGAAATGGGGGATAGAGAGGCGGGACACGGTTCCCTTAGAGAGGCTGAGACCCTTTATCGCCTAGCAAAAACAAAAGCAGCAGCGATAGAAAAATATTGGCAAGAAGCAACGAATTCTATAGATGCCGCTGAGAAGGCTATAGCGGCTAAATCAGGTTCTGGTTCCGATGCGGTTAGAGGTATTCTGGGAGCAGCAAAGGAAGCGATGGATGCAGAAGAACCAGCCGAGGCACTACATATTGCAAATTCAATTCCAGCTCATATCGACAGTCTTGAAGCCTCTAGCGACGAGGCAGAGATTGCAATTGCGGATGCTGAAGCCGCACTAAATTCGGCAGAAGGCGAATTGGCCTTAACCAATGCAGAACGNCTAGCAGAAGCCAAGGAAGCCTTCGCNAAGGGTGACNCNCCTCTAGCCAAGGGTCTTGCAGATAGTTTAGCACGCGAAGTCAGAGAAACTTCGGATGCTATGCAAGAAGTCCAGCGGGCATTACGACAAAAGAAACAGATTTCAGATAGATTTCCAACAGGCCAAGCCGGTCAAGTTTGGCAATCAAGGCTTGAGGAAGTGGAAACTTCTGCATCATCTGGTAAATGGGTTAACGCCTCACAATCTCTAACTTCGTTAACCAACGATTTAGCCTCCTATGAGTCAGAGGCCAGTGAAGCCAGAGAATTGTTGGACTTTGTCCAATCTGAATGGTCTGAACTTCGCCGCCGGCTCGATTCGAGTTCTATTGGCCCCACGGATGATTCTCGTAGAGCAACTGAGGCCGCGGTGAATGAAGCGACTGACGCTTTAGATTCCGGAGAAATCCAAGATTGTTTGACCGCTTTAGGAAAAGCAGACGAGTTACTTGAGAACCTACGTCGTAGGGTCATCTGAGATTATTCCGAGGCTGGAACTAGCCCCAAGTCTCTCTCTCTATTCGTAATTTCTGCGAATAAGTCAGACACGAATTGATCCAAAGGAACACCGTTGCACTGGTCGCCATTTCGTGCCCGAATAGAGACGGTTTGATTCGCGGCCTCATCCTCACCAAGAATCAACATGTAAGCGGGCCGCATTTTTCTATGCATTCGGATTTTCTTACCAATGGTAGCATCAGAATCGTCAACTTTGACACGAACTCCAGCAGATTCCAAAGAGNTTTTCACTTCAGCCGCATATTCGATTTGTTTTTCTGAAATGGTAATTACCTGAACCTGTATTGGCGATAGCCAAGTAGGGAAATTACCAATCCAATGCTCAGTCAAGAAAGCAACAAAGCGTTCGTGAGTCGATAGAGGTGCCCGATGAATTACGAATACCTCACCATTTTCCTCACCATTCTCATCCTTGTAACTCAACTCGAAGCGGTCCTTCGCCGCGAAATCCAACTGTATCGTCGACATCGACTCCTCACGCCCGAGCGCGGTCGTAAACTGAATATCGATTTTCGGACCGTAGAAAGCCGCCTCCCCGATCTCTTCGACAAAAGGCACACCCATATCGACTAGAATTGATCGCAAGTGTTCCTGAGTCGACTCCCAAATATTGGCATCGCCGATATACTTCTCAGTATTCTCAGGGTCCCACAAGGATAGACGCAAGTGGAAGTTCTCGAACCCGAAGGTTCGGTAGTAATCGTTGACCATCTGCACGTTCGCACGCACCTCATCTCCTACCTGGTCCAGCGTACAGTAGATGTGAGCGTCATTCATCGAAAGCATGCGAACTCGGAGCAGTCCAGCAAGAGTCCCGGATAGTTCGTTGCGGTAGACTGTACCATACTCGGCAATGCGAATTGGAAGTTCTCGGTAACTTCGCTTTTTGCTGGAGAAAACCAAATGATGCATTGGGCAGTTCATTGCCTTCAGATAGTATGTTCCGTCATCCATTTCCATTGGTGGATACATTCCATCTGCATAGTGAGGAAGGTGTCCACTACATTCGAACAATTCTTGCTTTGCTAAAACTGGAGTTGTAACTCTTTGATATCCATATGCTTCCTCAGTCTCGACGGCATAGCGCTCGATTTCTGATTTGAGAATCTCTCCATGAGGTAACCATACGGGTAATCCTTTGCCAATTATCTCGTTAATCATGTAAAGTTCCATTTCTTTGCCAATTTTCTTGTGGTCTCGTTTTTCTGCTTCCTGAATTTGCNTTTGACGTTNTTTCAGACCTTCTTTGCTAGCATAGCACATTCCATAGATTCTGACAAGTGATTCTCGCTTGCTATCAGCCCGCCAATATGCGGTACTTGTGCTAGTAAGTTTGAACCAACGCAGATGAGAAGTCGAAGGGACGTGAGGTCCACGACATAGGTCTACAAAATCACCCTGTCGATAGACAGAGGAACCGACATCATGGCCTACTTTGTCATCCATTATTTCGATTTTGAATTTATTTTCTGAGAACATTTCTCTCAGGGTTTGATTGTCATATTCCTCACGGATCATGGCGTGATTAGCTCGAATGTGTTGATTCATTTTTTTCTCGATTGCCTTTAGTTCCTCATCACCAATCGAGTCCATATGGAAATCGTAGTAGAATCCATGGTCGATTGGNGGNCCAATCGTCGGCTTAGCATCAGGGAACATCTCGACAACCGCTTGCGCCAGAAGGTGAGCGCAAGAATGGCGCAGAATGTACAATCCTTCNTCGCTNTCNCCGTTTATTGGCTCGAGGCTACAATCAGAATCTAGAACGTGAGAAAAGTCNCGCTCGACACCATCNATTCGTGCCGCCACGGCTCCAGAGCGCTTTCCATGAACATTGAGAATAACCTCGCCTGCAGTGATTCCAGAGGCATATTCGTGGGTTCCATCTTCACCCAACTCTACCGTAATCATGCTCATGGCGTGTCTCTCCGTCGGCTACGCCGACGAATCGCCTCTATGAAGGGGTTGGCCTAATTTCCTGATTACGAAGCCCAAATTAACGGCAAACCGTTCGGCAGGAAAACTATCAAGAATGGCCTAATCTATCGATTTCAACATCATGTATTTATTTCTCGAATTGATTTAGTAGGCATATGGATGAGGATGATGACCACTATGGTAGCATTGTCCTAGGTATCTCTGATGCTCTCATCGAAATGACCGGAGTTTTAGCTGGGCTAACTTTTGCTTTGAAAGATCTGAAACTTGTAGCATTATCTGGCCTTGTGACAGGCATTGCTGCATCCCTCAGTATGGGTGCATCTGAATTTCTTTCTAAGAGGGCAGAATCTCGAGATAGTTTACCGATTAAGGCGGCATTTTACACCTTGGCTTCGTACTTGTTTGTAGTAATACTACTCATATCACCGTATCTACTAATTGAGGAAGAAAGATTTGGTCTTGAACCNCATATCCTAGCGTTGAGCNTGACCTTNTGCATGGGAGTAATTGTTGTTGCTGGATTCAATAAATGGATTTCAGTAAAGNAGAATCAACCTTTCTTTAGTCGTTTTTTGGAAATGCTTGGAATCCTTGCAATCGTCACAGCAGTATCCTATGCGATAGGAATGGGACTAGCCTTAGTCATCAACGTTTGAATCACTGTTCAATGACAAATTGCGTTCCAGCGTTTCCTGCAACCATNGCTGGTAAATCGGCTAACGNCCCNATNACTGCNCGCTGACCNGTTCTTCTCACAAAGTCGCAGGCAGCCTCTACTTTCGGNCCCATAGANCCCNCCTCAAATTCATGCTTNTCAATCTCATCTGGAGTGGTGNTCGATATTTTCTCAGCNGAATCAGTCCCCCAATTTAGGTAAACTCCGTCAGCATCGGTAGCCATGATTAGCAAATCCGCTTCTAGTTCGAAGGCGAGCAGAGAACTCGCTCTATCCTTGTCAATGACTACCTCAACTCCCTCTAGATTCCCTTCGCTATTGAAAATCGTAGGGATACCGCCTCCACCCGCACAGATGACTATTGTTCCTTTTTCCAATAACCAATGAATGGGTCTCATTTCGAAAATTCTGTGAGGCTCCGGAGAGGGCACTACTCTTCGCCAATATTCTCCATCGGGCTTCATTACCCATCCCTTTTCTGTCTCCAGAAGTTTAGCATCTTCATGGTTGTAGATAGGTCCGATTGGTTTTGTTGGATTTTGGAAGGCTGGGTCTTCTGGATCAACTTCGACCATTGTAAGGATTGTAGCGAATGGTACTTCGATTGGAATCAAGTTTCCAAGTTCTTGCTCAATCATGTAACCAATCATTCCCTCCGTTTGCGCACCGAGCACATCCAATGGGTAAGCCTCCACTTCTTCGTAGGCTGCGGATTGTAGTGCGAGAAGTCCAACTTGTGGCCCATTTCCATGGCTAATGACCAATTGATTACCTTCTGTAATCGGTGCCAAAGCCTTGGCTGCAATTCGAACATTTTCTCTCTGATTTTCAGCGGTCATAGGTTGCCCTCGCCTAAGCAGAGCATTACCACCTAGTGCAACAACGATGCGCATTTCACTAATCGCTAGGACTGTGGGGATATTAACGCCTGCCTGCTGCGCGAGGTATGACCCGCATTGGGCTACTCGTTAACCCTGATGCAGGGCTTGGAGGCCGATTGGGTCTGAAGGGTTCGGATGGACAAGCAGAATATGCCCGTTCACAGGGTGCAGAGGACAGAGCAGGCCCCCGAGTCAAGGATGCTCTGGCACATTTTGCAAGGTTAAGAAAAGACATCTCAAGTTTGCAATGGGTAACTAGCGAAGGCCGTATGGGTACGGATTGGATTGACTCTGAAATCGGTAGTATCTCCACTATTCATCAGTCATCTGGATTAACTTCCGCTGAAGACACAGCAGGGTTAGTTCAGACCTTGCTTGATGCTGAAATCGAGTTACTGGTCTATGGTGGAGGAGATGGAACCACTCGAGATATTGTAGCCGCCTTAGAGAAAGCAGGGCGGGAAAAATTACCACTGATTGGAGTTCCTTGTGGAGTAAAGATGCATTCTGGGTGTTTTGCGGCTTCACCAAAGGCCGCTGCTGAAGTCTTGTCTGCTTGGCTCGATGGAGAGTTATTGGTGGCTAATACCGAAGTCCTAGATCTCGATGAGGAAATCTACCGTGAAGGACGTTGGGTTGTAAGAATGTACGCCGAAGCGATGACCCCTGCAAGCCCTCGATGGATGCAGGGAACCAAGCAACGTGTGGAAGCATCCGGTGAAGATGAAATCGTTGAAGGTCTGGCAGACCATATTCGTGAAATTCTCATGGACGACAATCGCTTACTAATTTGGGGTTCAGGTGGAACACTTCGAACGATAGGAGAAATGGTGGGAATGAACCCTACCGTTCTTGGCATAGACGCGAGTATTGGTGATAAGCAAATTGGAACAGATTTGAATGAATCAGATTTACTCAAATTGCTTTCAGAACACGATGGTGATGTAACCATCCTACTTTCACCAATGGGTGGTCAAGGCTTCCTAATTGGTAGAGGGAATTTACAACTCTCACCTGATGTTTTGAGGTTTGCAGGTATTGACTCAGTTCTAGGAATATGCACTCCCGCTAAGTTACTGACAGTGCGTAGACTACGAATAGAAACCGGAGATTCAGATCTGGATGCGGAATTTGCTGCAAAGCGCTACATGAAAGTATTACAGGGATATCGTACAACAAGAGTTCTACCAGTCTCAGTTGATTGAATCATAGGGTACCCTTTGATTCCCTCTTTTTTTTGAAATTCCGGAATAAGTTTCATTTTTGAATCAGTGAACGAAGTAACATGCTCGAAACTTCTGCTGAAGGCTTCTCACTCGAAAATCAATCCGGAAATCCTCAAGATAAGTCGCAATCTCCATTCGAAATCCTCTTTGGAATAATTTGTCTAGTTCTGCTGATCCCTGCAACATTCGTTGCTTTCGGGGAATTTAGGTACATAATCGATTATTTCGAATACGGCGGTGACATGAGTGATGTAAGAAGTTGGATTTTGTATTCAACAACAATCCTTTCGATATTGTTAATCTCAGGATTGCACTTTACCGGACTGATCAAATCAACTTCTTGGAAAATAATTTGTGGAGGATTTATTATCGTAATTTCAATCATGAATCTATTCTCTAGATTTTCTGATTTCGGTAAGGAAAGAAGGGAATGGGGTATCGATGAATTTTGGTTAGATTTTCTTTATTGGCCGAGTACACATGAAAGATTAGAATTAGTTTTTCTTGGCATTATCATAGGTTTTTTTGTTATCAAAAAATAGGTGTTGTCATGAGTATGGGCGAATTCATACTCGGGGCCTTGGCGGCTTATTTTCTCCCAATATTGTTTATGTATTTCCTTTTGCCCAAACAGGCCTCGGAAACGGAAAAATGGTTTTACAAAATAATGTTGATTATTCTAATCTTGATAATCGCTACAGCCCTAATAGTTCTTGTTGCGCTGCTTTTGCTTTACGCCCCCAACTTCTGATAATTCAGCTGCAAGTCTGTCCAAAGCCAATACAGAGTTCGCCACTATCCAGCACAATGAAGTAATATGCGACTACGATAATCACTAGAATAAGAATCAATAATTGAATTAATGACCAATCTGCAGGTTTATTATTCTCAGAAATATCATTTGCAGTTCGTTCAAAAGCAAGTGCTAGGATAGCGAGTACTACCCAGAAAAAAACGCAAAAGAGATACGGTTCCATCTATTGCAAACTCCTAGTAATTGACCAAATCCCCAATGCAGCAGCGGCAAACCATGCAACTTCGAGAATGAAGAAAGCCCACTCATCGATCAAGTATGCTCTGACTGCAAGAAGTCCTGAACCTAGTGCCATGAGCACTAGATATGGCCATTCTTTACTATTCAAAATATCTCTAGTTTCCAAGAAAAAAGCGCTTAGAATCAGCATCATTCCAAGATATGCCACAATTTCGTTGTGAGCTAAATCAACGATTTGTTCCCACATCTAATCGCCTGTTGAGAAATCATATTTCTTGTCCAACAGCNGCCTTTAGCAGACCTAGGAAAGGCGGACTTGGTCGATTTGGTCTTGACTTGAATTCTGGGTGGTATTGAGTTCCAACGTAATATGGATGATTCTCCAATTCCATGATTTCACACCGCTGTCCGGTCTCATCTTTACCGACATAAACCAGACCCTCGGCTTCGATCCTCTCTATCAAATCAGGATTGACCTCGTAGCGATGTCGATGCCTTTCATCGACATGCTCAGCATCTCCATACAAACGCCTCATTTTACAATCATCGACCAGGAATGGAGTCGGTTTTGTTCCAAGTCTCATAGTTCCACCCATGTGGGTCTTGGAAATTTCCGGCATGAAGACAACCGCTGGATTTGGTGTGTTTTCATCAAACTCTGTAGAGTTTGCATTCTCGAGACCCAAGACATTGCGACAGAACTCTATTGTTGCAATTTGCAAACCAAGACAGACCCCTAGGTAAGGTACGTTGTTTATCCGAGCATAATTTGCTGCGGCGATTTTTCCTTCAACTCCTCGATTACCAAATCCACCCGGAACCAGAATTCCATCTGCTGCTCTTAGTAAATCCCAAGCCTCATCATGCTTTTCGGTAACATCATGAGGGTCTAAATCAGTAGATTCAATCCAGTCAATTACCAGTTTTCTATCAACTGCATACGCGCTGTGTTGTAAGGCCTTGATAACAGAAAGATAAGAGTCAGAGAGGCCGGTATATTTCCCTACCATGGCGATGTGAACTTCCTCCTCTAATCGGTCTACCTTGTCGGCCATTTCCTTCCAATCATCAAGCATTGGTAGAGTATCTGGAACCTCAAATCCAAGATGTTCTGAGACTTTACTCAATACTGATTGTTCGTAAAGAGAAATCGGAATTTGATAGAGATTTGAAACATCGTGTGCGGAAACAACAGCTTCTGTACCAACGTGACAGAATGCTGCAAGTTTTGCCCTAGTCTCATCTTCTAGTGGCACTTCTGATCTACAAACTAGAATGTCTGGAATTATTCCTAGTCCTCGCAATTCTTTCACGGTGTGTTGAGTCGGTTTAGTCTTCTGCTCCCCAACAGGCCCCATCACCGGAACAAGGCTGACATGAACGAAGCAAACATTCTCCTGTCCAACTCTAAATTGGAATTGTCTCAATGCTTCNATGAATGGAGCACTTTCGATATCTCCGACGGTTCCTCCCAATTCAATGACACAAGCATCTGGAATTTCACCCGATCCATCTGCACTGACGTGCGCCACACGCTCAATCCAATCTTGAATTTCATTGGTTATGTGAGGTACAACCTGCACAGTCTTTCCGAGATAATCGCCTCTACGTTCCTTCTCAATGACATTTGCATATACCTTGCCGGTTGTGATATTATTTTCTCGAGTTAGAGCAACATCGAGGAATCGTTCGTAATTCCCAAGGTCAAGGTCAACTTCTCCACCATCATCCAATACGAATACTTCTCCGTGTTCGAATGGGGACATGGTTCCAGCATCGCTATTTAGATACGGGTCTATCTTTACTGAAGTAAGCCGCAGTCCTGCGGATTTCAGTAAAACGCCGATGCTTGAAGCTGTGATTCCTTTACCTAGTCCTGATAGGACCCCGCCCGTGACTACGACATACTTCATGCAATCAACGGGGTTTGAAGCCGACGTGTCTCGCATATCAACATTGGCTCTCTGAATTACAAAATTACTCGCTAAAGCGAGCGTCTCGCAAGTCTAAGTATCGTCTGACCCCCGAAGAGTCATGGCCGGTGCCACCAACTCTAGGATTTTGGTTACCGGTGCACTTGGTCAGATTGGCACTGAATTGGTTGAAGCATTACGCGCTCTCCATGGTGCCGATGCTGTTGTGGCTAGCGATGTTCGTGATATCCCCGATCATCCCTGTGTGGTTGGAGGTCCATACAGGCATCTGAGTGTAATTGACGCTGATGCCTTTGATGAGGTAGTAACCGAGGAATCGATTGGAACCGTATATCACTTGGCTGCTATCCTAAGTGCAACAGGAGAAAAGAATCCCGAATTATGTGAAAGAATCAATGTGGGAGGGACAGTTACTGTTTTGGAAGCTGCTAGAAAACATGGGTTGAGAGTTTATGCTCCATCATCAATTGCTGTTTTTGGCCCAGATGCTCCAAAACATGCTCCTCAAGTTTGTCCACTAAACCNCATCAACCATNTACGGGAAAACCAAGGTAACCGGAGAACGTTTGGCAATGAATTACTGGAAGCAATACGGTGTTGATGTTCGAGGAATAAGATATCCCGGTTTGATTTCCTACAAGGCACCCGCCGGTGGAGGAACTACCGATTACGCAGTAGATATCTTTCATGCTGCACTTGAAAATGGCCATTACGATTGCTTCGTTCGTTCAGACACTCGCCTTCCAATGATGTACATGGAAGATGCAATACGTGCGACTATCGCTCTGATGGATGCTCCAGTCGACTCAATTGGTGATGCACGTGGGGGCTACAACCTCTCGGGTTGTTCATTTNCAGCCGCTGAAATCGCAGATGCGGTTGCAGCAAGGGTGCCTGAATTCACTTGTGATTTCAAGCCCGACGTCAGGCAAGAGTATGCTGATTCATGGCCAGACTCGGTTGACGATTCTGCAGCCAAGCAAGATTGGGGATGGAAGGCCGAGTATGATTTAGACGCACTTTGTGATGCAATGATTTCGGGCCTTCAATCTTCATCAATCTGATTCGACCAATCAGGAGTACTTGGCTCGACATTTGCCCATAGAACGTCATCTATTCTGAGTACTGTAATCGCTGCTTCAGTTGCACCAGTCAAGGCCTGACGAGCTACGAAAAGAGGGTCATGGATTCCTAATCTAGCCATATCTGCCTTTTCTCCACTCATCGCATCAAGGCCGAACCAAGAACCATGTTCTACTTGTGCCGCGGATAGCGCCAATATCTCATCGATTGGATCAAGTCCTGCATTTTCTGCTAGCACACGGGGNATTACTTCTAGAGCGTCTGCAAAGCCCTCTATTGCCAATTGCTCTCTACCTTTCTGAGTGGTAGCATAGGAACGCAGGTGACGAGCCAAATGAGTTTGAGTTCCTCCTCCACCAGGAAGCACCTTTGGCTCACGAACTAACCGGAACGCTACACCAAGAGCATCATCGAAGGCTCTGCTAACCTCTTCTCGCATTGTGGATGTAGTTCCACGCAGAAGAGCGGTCATAGCGCGACCTTTACCATCGATTCGAACATACCAAGCATCGTCTATCTTATCCGCTGTACGATTGGTGTAAGTTCCTACATCCTCGGCAGACATCCGATTCGCCTCTCGAACCATCTTTGCTCCGGTAAGAATCGATAATCGTTCCAAGTCTTCTCTTTCGAATCTTCGATAGGCGGTTATTCCAGCGTCTTTCAACAACGGAACAGCCTCGTCTGCTATCCCATCTCGGACGCAAAGTAGGTCAATACCCAGTGAAGAAAGGCTAGCAACCTGTTCGGCTAATTTCGCCCTCTTCCTATCTTGGAATCCGGAAAGCACTCCAGTGCTTTGAATCTCAATTTGTGCATCCAATTCCAACTCTCGATTTTCAAACCCACCATCGATTATGGCGATTTTACCACCATCAGAATGAGTGTCTGTGGTAAAATCGAGTCGTTGTTTCTTTAGCATTAAGCCATGAATGATTTCAGATTCTGCAGCTCCCCCACCAGTCATCTGCAGGCGCTTAACTCGAATTCTCTCAAGATCGTCACCACCTTCTTCATTTGCCAATGCATGAGCGGCTTCAAGCGCTAAACTAGTCATTTTCTTTGCCAAGGCAGTATCGATCTTTCCAGCCATTGTTGTCGATGTAGTAGCAATCAAATCATCATCTGAGGCATCCTTGCAAATTTCTTGCAATTGAGATAGTGATTCTTCCACCGCAATACGATATCCATTCACAATTATTGTTGGATGAACTCCGATTCTAGATAATTCGAGTGCATTGCGCAATAGTTCTGCTGTAAGTAGTACTGAAGTTGTAGTTCCATCTCTAGCAATTCTATCCTGAGCCGAACTTGTTGCGATGAGAAGATTAGCGGTCGGGTGCTCAACCTTTGCAGTCTCAAGAACGGTAACTCCATCATTAGTGACGACAATCTCACCATTCTCATCGACCAGCATCTTATCCGAGCCCCTGGGCCCTAAAGTCGACCTAACAGCGCCTGCTAGTGCCAGAGCTGCATTGGTGTTGTTTACTAGAGCAGAGCGCCCCTCTATACGGTCGGTATCCTCCAAAGCAACATCCTGCTCTGACTCAACCATGCACATAGCGAATCAAAGCCCCGCTTTCAATGCGATGTTGTGTAAATCGCAATGCATCCACTCGTCGTGCGTGCGCCCGCCCGCACACACACGCGAGTGTACTATTCACCGTTTGATTCAAATATGACAGAATACTCGGACTATACAACCTCAGGTTGAGTAGTGGTATAATGAGTACACCAGAAAGAGACGAATTCGAGGAGAGAATGCTCGAGCAAATGGCCAAAATGTTCGCGGACATGGGTATGCCGATTGACGTCGAATTGCTTCAGAATATGATGCGACAGGTTCGCGATCAATTTGAGGAGATGGGTCTTGATCCAGATCGAATGGCCTCTACTGAAATAAAAATGGGAACAGATGTAGATCCCGAAGAGTTCCGCAAGCAGATGGAATCCATGCTCAATGGTCCAGGTGGAATGGGTGAGATGTTCCGAAATATGGGCATAAAGGTACAATTTGAAGGCAATACCCCTGCTGAAGTCCCAGAGATTGAGGTTGAGGAAGAAGTAACGGAAGAGCCCGATAATGATCTTCCATTAGATGATATATTCATCCATGAAGATAGAATGTGTATTACCGTAGATATATCCAGATTCACCGACCTACAACAAGAAGAGGTCGAGCTTAATTTAACCAGTGGCGGTGAAATACTGCAACTGATGAAAACCACACAAATGCGCCCTTTGAAGCGCTATACACTTCCTCATTCGGCTGACAATATTGTCGAATGGGACCTAAACAACGGAATTCTTGATGTCAAACTCGACATCAATTCGGAGGCTACAACAGCCGACGAAAGCGAGTGAAACCTCAATGGAGTGAATGAAATGAGTAAAGCAGTAATTGGAATAGACCTTGGAACGACGAATAGTTGTGTTGCTACCTTAGAGGGTGGCAAGGCCACAGTAATACCGAATTCAGAAGGAAGTAGAACTACCCCCTCGGTGGTAGCCTTCACTAAAGATGGAGACCGCCTTGTCGGAATTACCGCAAAGAGACAAGCGGTTACTAACCCAGAACGTACAATCATGTCTGTGAAGAGAGAAATGGGTACTGATTGGAAGCAAAAAATTGGCGACGATGAATTTACCCCACAAGAAATCTCAGCATACGTGCTACAGAAGCTGAAGGCCGATGCTGAGGCATACCTTGGACAAGAGGTAACACAGGCTGTCATTACTTGTCCAGCATACTTTAGCGATGCACAAAGAAAGGCAACCCGTGACGCAGGTAGAATCGCTGGTTTAGAAGTGCTACGTATAATCAACGAGCCTACCGCAGCTGCATTGGCTTATGGTGTCGACAAGGAGGACGATCAGACGATTTTGGTATATGACCTCGGTGGTGGTACCTTCGATGTCTCAATTCTAGAAATTTACCTAGTTGACGACCAACCTCAGATCGAAGTAAAGGCAACTAGCGGAGATAATCGATTGGGTGGCGACGATTTCGACGATGTCGTAATCGAATGGATTCTATCTGAGTTCAAGAAGAATACGGGAATTGATCTGTCAGGTGATATGCAAGCCATGAGTCGTCTACGAGAGGCTGCTGAGAAGGCAAAGATCGAGTTATCTGGAACCGGAACTACTCAGATTAATCTGCCTTTTATCACCATGCGTGATGGACAGCCAGAACATCTTGACCTATCCCTATCTAGATCGAAATTCGAGGAATTAATTGCCAATCTAATCGAGCGAACAATGGCTCCTACCCGTCAAGCGATGAAGGATGCAGGCGTCTCGAAGGGAGAGGTCGACAAGGTCATTCTAGTAGGTGGGTCAACACGTGTTCCCGCAGTACAAACTGCGATCGAAAATGAAGTAGGTAAGGCTCCATTCAAGGGAATCAACCCCGATGAGGCGGTTGCTGTAGGAGCTGCACTTCAGGCAGGAATAATCGTTGGCGATGAAGGAGTAACCGATGTACTACTTCTCGATGTTACTCCACTTACTCTCGGAATCGAGACCCTAGGTGGTGTGACTACAATGATGATCGAGCGTAATACTACAATCCCTAGTCGCCGTTCAGAAGTATTCTCTACCGCCTCTGACAATCAACCAGCTGTAGAGGTTCACGTATTACAAGGAGAGCGAGAGTTCTCCAAAGACAACACAACACTGGGAAGATTCCACCTCATGGGGATTCCGCCAGCACCTCGTGGAATTCCACAGATTGAGGTGACCTTCGATATTGACGCAAATGGAATCGTGAACGTATCGGCCAAGGATCTCGGTACAGGGACTGAACAATCGATTAAGATTGAAAGTCAAACTTCTCTATCGGAAGATGAGATTCAATCAAAGATTGCTGAGGCCGAGGAATTTGCTGAGGAAGACAAGCGCCGTAAAGGTAGAGTGGACCTACGCAACCAGGCTGATAGCATCGTTTACCAAACTCGAAAGATGATGGAAGATTCAGGAGACAAGTTGTCTGATGACGACAAGGCTCCAGTGAATGAGAAGTTGGATGAACTTGAAGGACTCATTATGAATGAAGGTCAGCCTATTGATTTCGAAGAACTTGACGACGCTGCAATTCAAGCCAAGATGGGCGAATTGGAAGAAGTCATGCACGGTGTCTCTACCAAGCTATACGAGGCGGCTGCGGCAGAAATGGCTGAGCAACAGGCTGCTAACGAAGCAGCTGCCGATGGCGATGGTGTCGTCGAAGCAGACTTCGAAGTGGTCGATGGCGACGATGCAGACGAGTGAATCATCCCTGAGTAATCAAGTGATGCAAGGTTCGCACGTGAACCCCTGTCCCTCCGTGGGCGACGCATGCGTTGGTGTCTACATTCCAAGCGGTTCCTGCTATGTCTAGATGAGCCCATGGAATTTCTGACTTGTCGCCATTTTCGTCCTCACGGTCCTGAATGAATTGCTTGAGGAAAGCGGCCGCGGTATTGGCCCCGCCATAGCGTCCCTTACCGCCATTTCTGACATCTGCAAATTTGGAACTGGTCATTTCCTTTTCAAAGGCAGGCAGAAGTGGCATAGGCCAAGCCAATTCGTCTACTGAATTACCGGCTTGGTGAATACTATCTCTCAAGTTGTCATCATTTGACCAAAGTCCTGAGGCCTCTTGTCCCAAAGCAACAACACAAGCCCCTGTTAAGGTAGCAAGATCAATGATGTATGAGGGATTTAGCTCTGCGGCCTTCCAAAGTCCATCAGACAGTACATTTCGGCCCTCTGCATCGGTGCTGAAAATTTCNATNGTNTTTCCAGAATATGTATCGATAACATCTCCTGGTCTGTAGGCTTCTGCGCTAGGCATATTTTCGGCCATACAGGTGATTCCATTAACTCGGCCTTCATATCCCGTAGCCCAAAGTGCTTGGAATAGTCCGAAAACGGTTGCTGAGCCGTGCATATCGTACTTCATATCCCACATGCCTTGACTAGGTTTAATCGAAATTCCACCTGTGTCAAAGGTGATACCTTTTCCGACTATACAAGGCACCTGCTCGCCTGATTGTACGTTTGGATTTAATCGGAAGAATACCATACAGGGTTTGCGAATACTGCCTTTTCCAACAGCGATTACTGCCTGCATTCCTTCTTTCTGTAGTCGTGCGTAATCCCATACTTCAACCTCGACATTATCCTTGCCTTCAGCCCATTCAAGGGCTCTGCGACCGAACTCTTCAGGGTATAATCGGTTTGCTGGCTCATTTGCTAGGTCGCGACTTAGGTGAACACCGGATGTAACAAGACTTGCTTTCTCAATTGATTTACTCAATGCTTCGAGATGGCGGTCGTGTGCTTGACATTCTAATGTCCAACCATCGTGATTGTTTTCTTCGTCCTCTTTCTGATATTTATCAAACTGATAATCTCGTAGCATCATACCTTCAGCAAAAGCGGTCATGTTTTCTGTAGACCATCCCGAAGTAAATCGGATTACGATATCATTACCTAAGTCCTTAGATAGACTAGCAAGACACTTCGCTCCAGTATCTCGAGCGACTTTGTGAGTAAGTTTGCCTTTCTTTCCAACACCGATGAAAATAACCGTACAGCCCTTGGTCCAAACACTCAGTGATTCTCCAACCTTTCCAGAAATTGCATCGCTTGCAGCTGCGGCCTTAACAGCAATACTTTGCCCTCGACCGAGGCCAACGGTGGTATTATTCGGGGCCTTATCAAAGTCCTTGAATACAGGAATAATCATTATCTCCCCAGTTCGGTCAAAATTAGCACAACTCACCTTCATAGATGGGGGAAAAAGTTCCAATATACAAAGAATTTCAAAAGAAATTCTTAATTTCAATAGGTTTTTTTAGAGTTAAAACTTAATTTCCGCTCAAAAATCAATATTTTTCCTTCTTCCTGCAAAAGCCGCAAATAGTATTGAAAATAGATGAATAAACATAGAGGGAGCGGGTAGTAACCCTTCTTTATTCTGCGAGATTTCTACAACAGAGTAGTCAATGTTTTCTTCTACCCATTGACTAGCATCGATTACTCTCTTTTGGTAATGTATACTCCAGTTTCCATCCTCGATTAGGGTTAGATTTCGAGCGTCTAAGGTGATCTTGGTTTGATTCGTAGCGTTTACTCCAAATAGGGATGAATTCCATAGCACTTGGCCACTTGAATCAGAATATTGTAAGGTGACATTCGACGTGCTCGCTCTTCCAAGATTTACTACATGAGCATCTATTTCATCACCTTTTATCTCGATGCTTTCCACAACCAGTCGAGCCCGCCAATACCAGACATTATCGATTAGATATTTCATAACATCCAGTTCCTCACCAAGTCTTTCGGATAGCGGCTCTATGGTTCCAAGGAGGAATTGCTCGTCATCGGTCTCGAAGGTGAAGGTTGGATAACCCATCACCCCATATCCGTAGTCACGACTGGTTCCACAATTGGGGTATAGTCCTTGGTTAGCGTTACGAATAGGTATGTCTGAAATATTAGAATTCACTTCATCCTTGATGTAATGGAACATCTCCCAGTCTGACGGCTGTTCAGGCCATTTACCCCATGGATAAAGCATGATCCAAACACCTGTATGCATGGTGATGTATAGGTCGGCATCGGGCACAACTTCGTTCATGTAAATCGAATTTGCCAAAGTTTCGGATTCACTGAAAGCACTACTTCCAGGTTGGGTGGTAGGGCAAGTATTCCAGTAGTGATCGTAATTTCTGTTTAGGTCAACTTGGTTGATATTCCATCTTGTGTCGTGGTCATTACCATCCGCGTTTAACATAATCAAAATGTGTAATTCAGTATTGGCTAATACATCGAGAACGTCTTGTTGTCCGTCTGCCCAACCCTCGATGTAATACTCGGCAACTAGGAAAGCAAGTTCAGTTCCAAGATGTTCGTTGCCATGATGTCCTCCATCGATGTAAACAACGTCTTTTTCGCTTCCATCTAGTTTGGTTTCTTGGCTCCAATCCGAAATTTGCAACATCCAAATTTCTCTTCCCAATTCAGTCTTCCCTATGCTGAACATCTCGACGATTTCGGGATAGTCATCCGCCCATTCGTTTAGATCTAAGGTTAGAGTTGCGTAGGAATGATACCAATGCTCTTGGATAATGTCCGGTTGACCAATCTGTGCAGTAGCTGCAGGTGAGGTTGATACAGCGAGCATCGATGCTACAATCAATAGCGTCAACCAGCGGCGCATGCGCCGCTGTAGGGGTTATTGCATAGAATCATTCCCATGATTACTTTACAAAATTCGACTCAATCTCGATTAGCGATATGTGCGGCAATAATCTTCGTTGCGATTAATGCTGCATTAAATTGTGTTAATCTATCATCGCCGGGAGCAATTTCATTCACATCGGCTCCAATTATCTTAGCGCTGCTGGCAAATAACCCTTCGATAATTTCCACCGCACCCCAATGAGTCAGACCGCCGGGAACTGGNGTGCCTGTATCGGGAACTAATGATCCATCTAAGCCATCGATATCAAAAGTCAACCAAATAGGTCCACTCAATTGGCTAATTCTTTCAATTAGAGAGTTCCAAATAGTCATACCAGCAGATGGACTGAAGAGGTCTTGAGCATAGAACGTCTCAATTCGATCATCGGTTTCTGCGAACTTCGCTTCATCGAGTGAGTATGCCCGAATTCCAATCTGCATAAGACCGCCGATTCCACAATCCAAAGATCTCCTCGCAGCAGTACCATGACTGAATCGTTCACCATTAAGGGAATCTCGAAGGTCGGCATGAGCATCGACCTGAACTATTGTGAGTTTGGATAGGTCACCAGCGATAGCGGGGTGATTCTGTAGAGCTTCCACCACCGGTGGCAAGAGTCCATGCTCTCCACCTAAAACAATAGGAAATTGTTCCGAGTTAAACCACGGAACAAGATAATCTCGAATAGAATCTAATTGTTCCCTAAGGGTCCCTGCCTCAGAACTCCAAGGCTGTGCAGTNTGAAATGCTAGCCCACAAGGCAACTCCTCCTCGAGCAATGGGTCGTACAATTCGACCTGCGAACTCGCCTCGATAGCGGCCGCAGGTCCATGTTCTGTCCCGTCGCCCCAACTAGTCGTCATCTCAAATGGAATAGGAAGAATGACCACGTCCCATGGACCTTCATTTGACTCTGAGAGCCCGAGGAAGGTTGGGGTAGCCTCGCCGTCCATGCGTTGTGCCGAGTCATTATTCGATTAACCACTTCGGGTCTAATCTATTGGAATCGTGGACTCGATGTGCGATTGTTGATAAAGAACGGGCTTCCATATTCTACCACAGGAGGAGGGTGCGATGGGTATGACGCTAGCAGAGTTAACTCAGGCCATCCGCCGTAAAGTCGATTCGGAAATGGAAGTAATCGTCGCCGAATCGATTGCTGAACACGCCTTAGGTTTCTTCGGTTTTTCAAATCGTATTATCGACAATGCACTAGAACCTACAGATCGTAACCTATTCTATCAATTACAAGACTATGAATTGCTTACTACGGAATCAGAGGAAACAACACTTTGGGACGGGCGGGAATGGAGAATTCACTATTGGAAATTCAAACCCGATGCCAGGGATTTTGCTAGGAGAGCAATGTCCGAGGCCGAAAACAAGGAAGACGAAGACCCATACGCAGGGATTTACGATGACGTTCCAACCTCTCTATGGCGAGAGAGAATGACCGATGAAGACGAAGAAGACGATTGGGAAGAACCCCTATTCTGATTCCAATAGCCCAATCGTGACGGGCAAATGTACAAACAATATCACTGAAGGGTGTAAACGTGGACAACCGATTCCAGAGCGCCTTGTTGCTCACGCTATTGCTTCTCGCACCAATGGCTGGCATTGCTGGAGCAGACGAAGTTGATCCCGCTCAATCATGCGAAATTCTCGTAGATTGGGATTATGATTGGGCTCTGGATGAAAACGGAACATGGCAGGAAATAGTCATTCATCGATACAGAACCACCTACGATCCGGCTTTTCAGAATGGAACTTCACCAAGCGGGGTAACAATCGATGTTCAACACATCAGAGAGGGCCAAATCATCGCTACTGAGACTGACTCTAGCTACGTCGTAGCGGGTGGTGAAATCGATATTGTGCTATCCGATGAGCCGACATTCCTCGATCAGGTATTTATCGAAGTCAGTTCGACTGAAGCAACTTGTTCGCGTTCCTTGGATATGACAATGTGGAACCAACCTTCTGCCGACCACGAAATCACTCGGGAAACCACTTGGGAGTTGCAGAATCAGGCAGAAGGAGGTTCAAGCCTATATTTCGAGGGAAGAGGTTGGCAGAAGCGAACCGGTGAAAGTCTGAGTTCCAGTGAACTAGGAAACGGCTCGTTAGTTCTTGATTTAGACACAGGAAGCGACCAGATGTATCTGACTCTTGATTTGCATAACGTATGGATGAATGAGACATATGATGGTACAGAAATAACCCGTCAAATTTTCGAGATGCGTGGCTCGGGTAGCCTAGAATTCGTAAGTGATTCAGAGGACTCTCTAATCGAGGTAGAGGCCAATGTATACCAAGCATACATCCTCAGAGATTGGGAAGATGGAATATTGACAGAGCGACTGACTTTGGAAGCCAATGGGGACATTTCTTACAACGGAGGCTCGAACAATAGTACCCAAGGAGGATATGGAGAACTATCTGTATTCTACATCGAAACCTGGGATGAAGATGGCGTTCGTCGTTTATCAGATACTCAAATTGAGGCTAATCTAAGTATTCGCCTTCAGACCCAAGATGAAGCGTTCTCAATTGAATTGGATGAATTCCGAACTAGAGGAAAATGGCTTGATGGAGTTCGCGAAGAACAATTACTGAAAATCAAAGGTTCTGGAGATTTTGGTTTCCTTATCGAAGATAGTGAATTCGAAGTTCAAGTCAATGGCACAGTCCCAGATATTCACTACGAGGTAGTCGGTGGAGAGGTCGTACAGGATCGCATAATAGTCGACGGCCAATACTCTGGTGATGCAAGTGGTTCGTTTGGATATGTTCGCCAAATAGACAAATCTCTGATTCAAGCGAATGCTACTGGAGAAGAATTCGAAGTTGATGTGATTGAAAATGAATTATGGTTCAATATTTCAGGAACTCCAATTGGCCCAATCGGCCAAGAAATTGAAGCGGAACATAATTTGACCTACGAATACACTGTCCCTCAAACAGATTGGGCGAACAGAACAGTTCGCTACCTATATGTTGAGGATAATGGCACTACAAGCAATGAATATCCGGAAAATTCTCCGATAATTTTGGAGCCCGAGAGGCCTCAGTACGATGGCGACATGAATGTCACGGGTTTCAGAGAAACTGGTATTGTACCTGACAAATATATGATCGGAGATAATTTCCCTACCTCAAGCGATGGTATTGGCCCGAGGATAGAAATCACCGGCATTAGGATGGGTATGGCCGATGGACATGAGGTCGAATTGGCTGAGTGGCAGGATACAGAATCCCTAGACAATTTCACTGCTTATGGGACGGTAATCAACGAGGGATTGCTCGCTGGTATGCTGCACGAAGTCCATCGAATAATCGATATTGGTTTGCCGATAGGAGGCGAAAATGATAGCGAATCAGAAGCCGTTACAGTGGTTGAACATCAGACGCTTGAGAGGGTACTCTACCCCTCGGTAATCACCGCTGCAGAAAATACTCCTCCTACCTTGCTTGATTTGAGATTTAGAGAAGGTATTCTATTCACCGAAGGTGGTTTTGCTCACCTAGAAGCAGTGATTGAAGATGTCGATACCGACGTGGTCGGTGTGATGGTCGATTTGAGTGAATTTGGTCTAGGAATAATCACTCTTTCAGACTCAGGCCTAAACGGTGACGAGGTAATTCAAGACTCAATTTGGACAGCGAGGATAAATCACGATGGTCTAGAGTTTGGAAATTTATCCGTTCCAGTAAAGATGGATGACCTCTGGACGGATGTTCAAACAACTGCTTATGTTGAAATTTCAAATGCGGCTCCCCGAATAACTTCGCGCGTCTATACGCCTGACTTTGCATATCGGGGTGAAGTAATCTCTGCAAGTCTCAAGGTAGAGGATGGGCATGGTGTGAAATCGGTAGTAATCGATCTACTCAGTGCCGGCGGAGAGCTTACTCAACTATCCTTAGACTCCAGTACTGGTCGATGGACTGGCCAGTTTGTCCTACCTGATTCTCTAGCACCTGGATTGCGGACGATTCCTATTCAGGTCGAAGATAACCAAGGTGCTAGTGCCCTCATAGATGGCGGTTCGGTAGTTCAAGTCTTGAACGAAGCACCAGAGATAACCAATGTATCCTTCTTTGATCAGGGTGAATGGGTATCGATAATCGAGATTCCTAAATCTGGTGAGAAAACATATACTATGGAAGTATCAATTTCCGATCCAGATGGAGTATCTTCTGCCCAAGCAAAAATTGGTCGCCTTGCACCAATTGGGAAATCTGAAACATGGCTATTGTTGAACGACGATGGCCAAGATGGTGACAGAGTTGCAGGAGACGGCATATATTCCATACAAATCGATGTCCGCTCTAGTTTATCTGAGGGTGAGATAGATTACCTTGTTCGAGGGTCGGATATATTCCAATCAATTACACCAGCAGAGTCTCAGACACACACAATAGAATTAGTTGATGAGAAATCCTCTGGAGGAGTAGGGACAAATTGGATTGCAGAGAATTCCACCACTCTGGTGCTGATTGGCTTGCTGATGCTGCTCGCATTAGGAGCTACCGCAATACTTGTGACAATGCGAAATGCGGATTTTGAGTAAAAAACGCGACGGGCGAACCTCCTTATCTCACCACACACTCTCCATTGATGTGAATAGAACCTCAGCGGTCATCCTATCTGCCATCGCTTTGAGCGCATTAGCCTCTCCAATAATCGCAGCATCATCTCCTGATGATTTTACTACTAGCACACCTCGCTCGATTAGTGTTGACTTGGATTTCACTCCAATGGACGGAGATTATGTCAAACTTGATGGACAGCAATATTCAATTTACTTCAAGGAGTATATTGAGAGTGATTCATTTTGGGACAGAGTGGTAATTCACTCTGTGAGAAACGATATGGGTTATTGGACTCAAGCAGATGAATCCTGCTCAATAGGTACCTTCACCGGACAATGTGATGTCAGAGAGACTCGTCAAGGAATGCATTTCACAGCATACAATGATGTCTATGGCATCTCAATCGAGAGCGATTGGACCTATGACGAAACAACATATTCGGCAATTGGAGATGATTGGTATGAAAGCGATTCTGTTTACTTTGAGGATTATTACATAGATTACGGGACATTGGCTGATGATGAAGCTGGAAGATATTGGGAAAACATCACAATAGAGGTTTCAGAGAGTAGTATGCCCTCTTCAATGACTGTTGGTACAATATTCACCATTAGTTCGGAAAATTGGGAAGATTGGTCTTGGGTTGATCTTAATGACAACGGAAGCCGAACCGAGGATTCGGGATCACAATATTGGATGGAGGATACTTCCTATGAAGGAATGCAAGAACTATCGATAGAGTTCGAAGGTTACAATGAGGCAGACTCGTCTGGTTCATCTCCAACGACACTTTCTGTTTTACAAGTTGAACTTAGAAACGTCTCTGATGGAGGAGAGCTTATTGATTTGCTATTATTCACTCAGTGGGGTGGTATTGCAGGATTCTACTACGATGCTGAAAATGCTACAGATTTAGTTCCAATGACAATGTGGAATAACCAAGCTGGAGGATTCCCCGATGCCGATGGAGACGGTTGTCCTGATGAAGAAGACGCATTCCCCGATGATGCTTCCGAGTGTAGTGATTTCGATTCTGACGGAGTGGGTGATAACGCTGATTCAGATGATGATAATGACGGCTGGGATGACGTAGAAGAGTCATCTTGTGGTACCGATCAATTCGATTCTAGCTCATATCCCTCAGACGTAGATTCCGATGGATTATGCAATGGTTTAGACCCAGATGATGATAATGATGGTTACAATGATCCAATCGATGATTTCCCCGAAGATCATTCTGAATGGAATGATAACGATAATGATGAGATTGGAGACAATGCGGACTTAGATGATGACAATGATGGATTTTCTGATATTAGTGAGCAAGATTGCGGTTCTGATCCAATGAGTGTATTCTCCCAACCACTGGATACAGATGCCGATGGAGAATGTGATGAATTAGACTCGGATGATGATAATGATGGTTGGGAAGATGACCGCGATAGTTTCCCGAAAGATCCTACGGAGTGGTTGGATACCGATTCGGATAGTATTGGCAATAATGCCGACACAGATGACGATAATGATGGCTGGATTGATACAAAGGAAGTTGAATGTGGCACCGGTCCTCTTGATGCACTAAGTTTCCCACAAGACTTCGATGGGGACTCACTTTGTGATGCCGTAGATACCGATGATGATGGAGACAAATGGTCCGATACCGTGGACGTATTCCCTCTCGATCCGTCAGAATGGTTCGATACAGATGGAGATGGTATAGGCAATAATGCAGATACCGATGATGACGGAGATGGTTGGTCGGATGTTGCTGAGGAAACCTGTGATGGTGACAAGGATGATTCTTCGATTGAACCAACTGATTCTGATGGTGACGGGCTCTGTGATGGGATGGATCCAGATAGGGATGGCGACGGTACAATCAATGACGATGATGCATTCCCTGACGACCCAAGTGAGGATCTAGATTCAGACGGTGATGGTGTAGGNAACAATGCCGATTTGGATGANGATGGAGATGGTTTGTCGGACCTTGATGAAATTGCAGCCGGTACTGACCCCTTGGACAGTGACACCGATTCAGATGGCTGGAATGATGGATTTGATGCCTTCCCGCTGAATACTGCTGAGTGGAAGGATACAGATGGTGATGGAGTAGGTGATAATTCAGATGTGTACCCCAATTTTTCTCTTTGGCAGTCCACTGGTGATATGATATTGAGCGTATTAGTCGTTGCGTTAATCATCGGATTAATTGCTGGTGGAGCAATTTTCGTTTCAGTATCCCGAAAGAAACCCGAGGCTGAACAATTTGCTCAGGATTATTCACACCAAGTAAGCCCACCAAGTCCAATTGCAATGTATACCGATGAAGAGTTGCGCCAAGCCGGTTGGACTGAACAACAAATAGCCGAACAACGTGGTAAGTGAAATGGTATATTTTGGTACGAGTGCCGGGATTTGAACCCGGGTTCAGGCGTTGGCAACGCCCGGTGATAACCACTACACTACACTCGTGCGAAATTTGGGAATCAAGACTCACTTTTCTAAGCGTCGGTGGTCTAAGCAGAAAGTCTCTGCAGGTTTTCGATGATTGTATCCCTCGTACTTCGATAGACATCGATGGGTAATCCAACTGGGTCCTCAAGCCCCCAATCTTCTGCAATTGGAAGCATTGGACATTCAACCCCACAGCCCATACTGATTATCATGTCCCAGCCTTCAGTTTCTATATCGTCTACAGATTTCGGACTTAGGCCAGATGTGCTAACCCCCATTTCCTCCAACACTGCTAGTGAATTTTCAGCAACACTTGATCCCGGGTGCGTTCCTGCAGACGCTGCTTCATGGCCAAAGTGTCGAGCTAACGCTTCAGCCATTTGGCTTCGGCAGGTATTCCCCACACACACAAACAGTAGTCGCATGTAGCGCGTGTAGTAGTCGTCCTACTTGAAGGAAACACCAATAGAATACAGCCCAAAGGGCTGATTTTTGAATCAAGTTTGTTTTATTTTCACCACGCAGGCTTGAAGTAGGCCTCACCTCGCCCTTTGAATCAATGTCAGATTCGCCAATCTCTCATCATCCCGGCGGAGGTCTTCCAATGGCCGATTCACAAGGAACGCCAGAGGAAGCACCTGCCTCCCCAGAACAGAAGGCGCAAATGGAGCAAGCATACGCACAGATGCGCCGAAAGATGCGGATGACTCAGTTAGACGAGGAGATCAAACACAAGGTTATGGTTCTCTCTGGAAAGGGCGGAGTAGGCAAATCTACAGTGTCGGTTGGGCTGGCTCTTTCGCTTGCTAGACAGGGAAAGAAAGTGGGACTAATGGATATCGACATCACCGGTCCTAATGTACCAAAGATGCTGGGTATTGAGGATGCCGAATTGCACGTTGAAGACGGTCAAATTTTTCCAGCGATTGGACCTCACGGACTGAAGGTAATTTCCATGGCTTTCCTAATCGAAGACCCAGATAAGCCGGTAATTTGGCGAGGTCCAATCAAACTTGGAGCAATTCAACAATTCATTGGAGATGTTGCATGGGGAGAATTAGATGCTCTAATCATCGACTTCCCACCTGGTACCAGTGACGAACCACTTACCGTATCACAGAGCCTTCCGGGTATTGATGGAGTAGTAATCGTAACAACACCTCAGGACGTAGCTTTACTAGATTCTCGTAAGTCGATTAATTTCGCAAAAACCATTTCTTTACCATGCTTAGGAGTTGTCGAAAATATGAGTGGATATACACTTCATGGAAAGGCTGAGCCTAACTCTCAAATCAGCGTCATGGGACCCACAGGAACCGCTATCGAATCAACAACCGATGAGAATGGAGATTGGTCTGTTACTCTAGATGTCTTCAAGTCGGGTGGAGGAGAGGCCGCAGCGGTCGAACTTGAAGTCCCATTCCTTGGTGCCTTACCATTCGACCCAGGTATTGTCAGAGGCGGCGATGATGGAGTACATCGCATTATTGCCGAACCAGATGGCGCTACCGCCGCAGCCTTCGATGCGGTTGTGGATAATGTACTGGTCGAATTAGAGGAAAGTAGTGGTCCAACCGTCCGAATCTCTTAGATTCGGATTAATTTGAGTGGTTTAAGCTCTCGATTTCCTTAGGGGTGGATTCTTGAGATATCGGTTGCCTCGATGATTTAGGGAGTGAAGACCGGTATGGCGGGTGGCTCTGGAATCTACATCTCTTGGTTGATGGGCGCTATTCTGCTATCCGTTGCTCTAATGCCTTTGATGAAACCGCCTTGGGCCAAAATCAGAATCCAAGGCTTCGTCGATATGTTCCGTCGCTATTGGGCTCACATGTTTGTAGTATTCTCGGTTTATCTCTGGAAGGATATACTCGACCAACTTGATCGTATCTTGATGGCTAATACTCAACTCGATATGACTCCGTATGTCTACGCTATCGAGGGGGATATTGTGCTGTGGATTCAGGATGCTTTCCAAAATGAATTACTGTCAATTGCTCTAACTCACTTCTATGTCATGGGGTTCATGACAGCAACCTTCGCATCTTTTGTTTACCCGATATATTTCGATGATCGTCACATGGCAGATAGAGTCTCGTTGTCGATGTTCTGGGTCTATGTTTTGGCAATTCCGTTTTACTTATTTTTCAACGTAAGAGTTACTGGAGATCACATCCCAGCGATGGAAACTATCGCCTATGATTTAACACCAGAAATACACAATTGGTTCACCAGAATAGACCCGTTTACAAACGGCATGCCTAGTCTCCATATTGGCCTTCCATTTGCAGTGTGGTTGACTTATCTAAAGTGGGATGACGATGGTCGTTGGGCCAAGTTTAGAACTGCACTAATGATTTTCATATTATTAACTGGATTTACAATTCTATATCTTGGAATTCATTGGGTAGTTGACATAATTGGTGGGATTCTGGTGGCAACACTCGCCGTCAGCTTAACCGAAAGAACTCGCGAGCCGGTTTGGAAATTTGCAGACGAGCGTCTCTTTACACGTCGATTAGCTAGATTCATGAAAGATCCTAAGGCATGGTTTGTAGGGGTTAAGAATTCGATTAACGCACAGATTGATCCATACAGAGAACCCTCGAAAACCCAAACAGGGGCGGTGATTGTCGCCATCCTTCTTGGAACCGGTTTGGTTCTACTTTGGGACGCAACTCACCAAGATTTCCCCGTTGAAGGTGTTACCCCCACCTACACAGCAGGCTCAGGAGATTGGTTGGTTACCGTACAAGAAAACGATAACGGAACAGTCGAATTTATCACTTGGAGTTCTCAAACTAGGGAGTCGGAAACAATTGCAACAATAATTCTGGGTGAAGAAGGATGGACCTCTGTTCCAAGGGTTGCTGCTTCAGAAAAAGGGGTTGCCCTTTTTGACTCATTTAAGTTAGAATTTTGGTCATACAATAATCCNTCCCAGACATTCAGTCTAAATTGGTTAACGGAAGAAATCAATCCCGAATCTGAGCCAATAATCGATGTTCTATTGGCTGAAAATGCCAATCAAGAAGCAGTAATTGCGGTGGTTTACTCAAATGATCTAATCTATCGAAATTCAGACGGGGTTATTACGGAATATATTTCACCAGAAGGGCCATTTTCCATAGTGGCATCATCCGGTTCTCTAATTGCAAGTGCTAATTCAACTGCGAATGGTCCTGTGCTTGATGTTGTCTCGCTTTCCACTCAATTGAGCCTTCGAATTGATATTGTAAATACTACTGATGAAGTTGTAGACAATCATTTAGAGAATGTTTTCGGAGAAGAGGTAAATTACTCTAGTTCTCAAATTGTTGAACTAGCAATGGATGGAAATAACATCGTTGCGGTTGTCGATGTAGGGCCAGTAAATCGGACAATACTCATCGACACAATTAGTGGCTCTCAATTATTACTCTCTGATCCAGTTTGGCCTTCATCATCACCTAGCATTTCTGGTGAAAATGTCGCATTTCTCCAAATCCCTCGATTCGACCCAACAGCGGAACCCGAGGACTTGTTGACAGCTAGAGATGTTTTTCTTCACAATATGGAAGAAAATAGAACATTGCAATTGACCATTGACGATGATGTAGATCAGTATAATCCTCAGGTATTGGAAACCAATTTGGCATGGATAGAAAGTCTGGATGATGGTACTTTGGAAATTCGTATGCATGCTTTAGAGGAAACCTTCGAACCCTATTCTTCGGTGGTATTACAATCTTCGATCGTACTTCTAATTCCGATGATGATTTTGTATGCTTTCCAATCTGCAAATGATTCATCAAAAGCCAATGGGCGTCGAGAGAATTAATCATTCAGCAAGCCTGAACATTTCATCTAAACTTCTCTGCGCATGCTGAATAATTTCATCATCGAGTTCAATGATTTGGTCTGGGTGAGGTTCTCGTAGTGCCTGAAGAATATCTTCCAATTGAGTCATTTTCATGTAACGGCACATGACACAAGTTCCAATTAGATTCAGATCGTTTTCTGATTCTGCTCTAACCCGATCCGCAGTTCCGCATTCTGTAATTAGCATAATATCGGATTTTCCTTCTGAACCAAGTCTCAAGGCCTCTTCTCGAAGTACTTCGCTGCTACCGACGATGTCGCTTTCCGCGATTACGTCCGCATCGCATTCTGGATGACTCAATACCTGTAATTCGATACCCTGCTCAGCGGTCCTATTTCTCCATGAGCGTATTTTTTCTCCAGTAAAAGTAGCGTGAACATAACATTCGCCATCGTAATTGATTACTTCCTTCTTTCCAGCGAGATGTTCAGCAAGATGTTTACCCATCAATTGATCAGGTACGAATATTATTCGATCACCAGGGAGCCTTTCACAAATTTTGAGATAATTGCTACTTGTTACGCAGACATCAACCTCAGCCTTTACTTCGGCAGTTGTGTTGATGTAACATGCGACAGGGACTCCCGGATATCTCGACTTTAGTTCACGAACATCCTCTGCAGTTATGCTATCAGAAAGAGTACAGCCGGCATCCGGAGAGGGATGTAGAACGGTCTTGTGGGGGCTGACAATTTTCGCAGTCTCGGCCATGAATCGTACACTAGAAAATAGAATAGTTTGCTGTGGGGCATCTCTCGCTGCCTTGGATAGTGAGTAACTGTCGGATACAGAGTCCGCTACCCCGTATACGATATCCGGAGTTTGATAAGAATGAGCGATGAGAAAAACATCGTTCTCTTCCTTTAATTGATTAATTTCGAGAGTTAGTGGTGCAATTGTTTTACAAGTCTCAATGTCCCANAGTGTACCTTGGTTGATGACCTTCTGTAACCTCTTAGCCTCAGCTTCTATCTCTTCGTTTGAATATGCCTTGGGAGTCACTAAACCACGCGGTAGCGGGGCCGAGGGCATCTGCATAGTCATCTGAACTCGCTACTTCGTCCTGTGCAACCGCTTTCAAGGCATCTCATCTCGGAGGGGCATGGATGAAGCGGCGATTCCGATGTGGATAGAGGATACGGTCCTTCACATCGGAGCCGAGGCAACTGCAATTTCAGGCTCTTGGATGGGGCGAAAAGCAGTTCTAAAAAAGAGGGAACCAAGAGCCTATAGGCACCCTTCATTAGATCGGAAACTAACCCGACAAAGATTGGCTGCAGAGGCTAGGATTCTATCGCGTTTACAATCTATTGATTTTCCTTCTCCATCACTATTGGATGTAGATACAGATGGAGGATGGATGTTACTATCAAAAATAGATGGAGTACCTTTGTATGAAGCATTACAGAATGGTGATGCAGGGCCGCAAGAAATTCGTAAGTTTGGAGAATTGATTCGAAAATTGCATGAATCTGATATCGCACATGGAGATCTAACTACACATAATGTGCTAATTGATAATCAAGGAAATTTGACCCTAATCGACTTTGGCCTAGCTAGAATTGCTCCAGAAATAGAACAACTCGGCTTAGATTTACAGGTCCTAAATGAATGCCTAACTGCCAGCCATTATAATTTCGAATCAGCAGTTGAAACAATGGTTGAAGGATATTTATCGGCTGATTCTGGTAAATCTTCTGCCGTATCTCATTTGTCTGCAAAGGAAGTCGTTGAGCGATTCAATGCGATTCGTGGCCGAGTTAGATATCATGCTTGAGTTGAGATAATGAGAATTCTCTTTGCAACAGGTAATGAAAACAAAATTGTAGAAGCTCGAGAGGTGTTAGTGCCCCTCGGACACAGTGTAGAGGGCTTGGTAATTAACGGATTGAGGCCTAATTTTGACGAGCCAAAACATCTCGGATTAGACGGTGTAGCAGAATCGAAAATCCGACAAGCAATGGAATTAATTCAAGGAAGCGAATTAGAGGGTAGCGCAATTCTTGTCGAAGATTCAGGTATTTTCCTTGATGGATTTCCTGAATGGCCGGGTGCAGAATCTTCGGATGTAGAGAAAGAAATTGGTCTTAATGGAATTATTGAGAAAGTCAAAGAATCCGGCAATAGCGGTGCAGAATATCGGGCGGTAGCAATTCTCTCAAATGAAAATCAAGTTTGGAAATCAAAAGGAATCTGCCGTGGTAAAATATCTGACCATCCTCGGGGCAGCAATGGCTTCGGATATGACCCAATTTTCATTCCTGAGGAAGGCGATGGAGGGACCTTTGGGGAATTAGGGAATGAGGTTAAAAATCAAATATCTCACAGGAAAAAAGCCATGCTAGGACTATCAAATCTTCTCAAATCCCCGTCAAGGTGAATAGAGACTAGCCACTGTGGTAGCCCGAGGAACAGACATGGTTTCGTACACACGGCTCTTGCTTCTAGTCCTATTAGGACTAGGAATACCGCTTTTCCTACTGTTCCAAGGTTCGATGAATCTTGCTCAACAAATCGCAGCGGGAACAGTGCTATTGGCCTTCCTTTCATTATTGGTATTTTCAGGTCGAAGGCCACTACCTTCGACTCCAAAAGCTCCTGTTGTCGAGATCGAAGAAGATGAGGATGAAGTAGAACCTGAACCAGCAACTGAAGATGTTGAGGTAGAACAGGAAGAAGTTCGCCGTAGTCGCCGCCGAGTCGCTGCTCCAGTTGCAGCACCTGCAACATTACCTCCTCCTCCGATTGCTATGCCGAGCCCAGATGCGCCAATGCCCGCACCTAGTATGCCAATGCCCCCTCCAATGCCTTCCTCCCAAGAACCAACTGTAGCTGGAGATGGAGAGAATATTGCTGAGCGTCTAGTGGTCTCCCGAGATGCCCAATCTGAAATGGAAACTGAAATCGAGAGTTATGTTGAGCAACAACGAGAGAAAAGATCGGTTATTCGAGGAAAAATAGACCGACGTCGTCGAATGGCATTAGCTGAAAGAAAGGCTGCTAAGGTCAGAATGTGGACAGAGTTAGAGGACGGTGAAGACCTCGGCGCTTTACTAAATCAAGCAAATCATGGGTTGACTGTAATTGAAGAAGATGAAAGTCCTGATGATACCTCTCCACTAGGCGTATCATATGTCAGAATAGACGAGTCTAGAATACTCAAGATAAGAGTTCCATTGAAGATTCCAGAGAAGACAGTAAGCAAACCTGTTGAAGAATTACCAGAGGTTGAGGATATGCCACCAATGCCTCCTCCGCCTAGCGGTTTACCGCCAATGCCCCCTCCTCCTGGAATGCCTCCTCAACCTCCGCCTGAGTGAGCGTATCTTCAAGCGGCGGTTGCTCTTCGGTCGACCATGGATGAAGATGTGCTACTGGTCGAGAACCTCCCGGTCGAAGGCTCAAGCCCCGCTGGTGGAGTGATTTCTGTTTGGACGTTAAATCGACCAGAGAAACTCAATGCTCTGAACAAAGATTCGCATACTGCTCTCAAACAAGCCTGTGATGAAGCTGAGGCAGATGACAACGTCAGAGTAGTCGTAATTCGTGGCGCATCGCCTCCGCCTGCCCCAGAGGGCAAGCGTCAGAAACCAGCCGCTTTTGCGGCAGGGGCGGATATTTCTGAGTTTGCAGGAAAGAATTCAGATGAGGTTCGACCATTCTTTGAGGATAATGCGTGGGAAAGAGTTTGGAATCTATCAAAACCAACTATTGCAATGGTTGATGGTTTTGCTCTTGGAGGTGGGACTGAATTAGCACTTTCCTGTGATTTACGAATCGCTAGCACTCGGGCTAAGTTCGGGACCCCAGAAATAAATCTTGGACTGATTCCGGGCGGTGGTGGAACTCAACGACTTTCGAATATTCTCGGCTATGGCAAAGCAATGGAGATGGTCCTGACTGGAGAAATGGTAGGGTCAGAAGAGGCGCTAAGACTTGGATTAATCAACGATGTTGTAGAGCCCGAACAACTTGAATCTAGAACAATGGAAATGGCAGAAAATATAGCCAAAAAGTCACCATATACTATCAAGGTAGCAAAAAGAGCAGTTCGTTCTGCTCTCGATCTTGGAATGTCTGAAGGTATACTAGCTGAAAGGTCCGAATTCGTTGCACTGTTCGATACCGAAGACAAGGAAATTGGAGTCCAAGCATTCCTTGAGCGAAAAGATGCTGAATGGAAAGGTTCCTAAAAATAAACAGTAGTTGATAATCTCTAATCAATCGGTTATGTTATGGCGATAGTAGACTATCTGTTTTCTCCAAGAATTGATCGTTTTGGCTCAGAAACTCCTAGTGAGGCATCTAGGATTTTTTTCCTAATTGTCATTCTGTCTGTATCTTATTGGGCATGGCAGATTTCCAATGGTATAGTCTCGATTTGGTTGATGGTAGTGATTCTCATATCGACCCCAATTCTTTCAGTCGGTTGGTGGTTAATTTCTTTGATATCACAAAAAAGACCAACTAAGGATCTATTCTCCAAATAATTATTGAATTTTCGAGAAAATCTCACCTATTGGATCATCCGATTTAGTTACATCAATCACTAACCAACCACTATTTTCTGCCAACCTAACCATCTCAAATTGAATCTCTCGAATTCTATCTATATGGTCTAGGTAATGTCGAACAGATCTACCGTTGTGTTTTCGTCTGCCTGCAATCATTCGCACATGCTCCTCAGCATCCTCAACAGCCAAAACCACTCCACATGCATCTCCTCCTGAGGCCCTCCATTCATCGATTATTGCGAAATTAGGTACGAAATGCACCCCTTCCATCAATAGGTCTCCCCCTCTTTTCATTTCACGTTGCACAATCGCTCCTATTGCACTATTGAGAGGAGTGGTTGTATCCTTCCAATCTTCGATTGCATTAGATTCTCCAGGCTGAAATGAAGACCTATGTAGAGCGGAATCTTCGTTTTGAGAAATTTGTGTTCTCAAAGTCTCTCGGATTGTATCAGTTGCCACGACTTTATCGAACTCCAGAGAGGCTGCAATTCTAGCGCTAAGGGTGGACTTCCCTACTCCACTTGCACCGGTTATGACCAGCAACCTGCCGACCATCTCTACACCTCTAGCGCTGTATAGCCTTTACTTCAAGGAATTCTTCTAGGCCGTGAATACCGAGTTCACGGCCGTTACCAGATAGCTTGTAGCCACCAAATGGAGCACTGATATTGAATGCTCCACCATTGATACTTACCTGTCCTGTTCTCATTTTACGAGCAAATTGCAAAGCCCTCTCTTCATCACCAGACCAGACACCTCCAGACAAGCCGTACTCTGAATCATTAGCCAGTGCAATTGCTTCTTCCTCTGAATCGTAAGTTGTTATCGATAGGACAGGACCGAAAATTTCCTCCCGAAAAATGGTCATATCCGAAGATACGTCAGCGAATACAGTTGGCTTGACGTAAAATCCTGAATCAAGCCCATCAGGCATTCCTTCGCCTCCGGCAACTAGCGTTGCACCCTCGGAAATTCCAGAAGAGATGTAGCCGGCTACCGATTCTTGTTGTCTCGCGGAAACCATGGGCCCGCAGCGCATGGATTCATCCATTGGGTCGCCTACGGAATAGCGGGCCATTGTTGCAGCGATTACCTCTACCACTTCATCACGTGCAGCTGCTGGAACGATTAGTCGGCTTAGGCTGGAACATTCCTGCCCGGAATTGTTGAAGCAAGCGTAAACGGCCATTTTGGCGGCCTTTGCTATGTCGGCATCATCGAGGATTACATTCGCACTCTTTCCACCTAATTCCAGAGTTACTCGCTTAACGGTTGGAGCGGCTGCTTGTGAGACACTCACACCAGCACCGGTTGAACCGGTGAAACTGACCATGTCTACCTCTGGGTGCGAAGATAGAGTCTCTCCGATTTCTCTTCCATGCCCTGAGACGAGATTGAAGACGCCAGCCGGAAGGCCGATTTCATCAATGATGTCTGCGAGAATAAATGCGTTCAGTGGAGCCTCTTTTGATGGCTTGAGAACCATTGTACACCCTGCCGCTAGTGCCGGAGCAACCTTGCCAATAATTTGGTGGAGAGGAAAATTCCATGGAGTAATCATCCCCACCACTCCTATTGGTTCTTTGACGATTAAGGAATTACGAACCTCTTCTTCCCAATCAAAAGAATCCAACATTTTCGCATAAGATCGTGATACCACTCTTGGAGTTCCCACCATGGCCATTCGACTGTAATTGATTGGGGTTCCGACTTCTGCAGTGATTAATTCAGCGATTTCTTCTCCTCGCTCAGCGATTGCAGCTGAAATCGCATTGAGGTAGCCTTGCCGCTCTTCAATGCTAGATTGCGACCAAGATGGAAATGCAGCACGTGCCGCAGCTACGGCTTTTTCAACATCATTAGCACTTCCAACCGGCACCGAACCAATGCTTTGTTCGGTTGCAGGATTGACTACCTCAATACTACCTTCTCCACTTGCAGCAACCCACTTTCCGTCGATGTAGATGTTCTCGCGCGCGTGCATGTACTATGGCGGCACGGCGCGACTTATCACATTCATGCAGTTCAAAAGTAGAGACCACATCGGCCTTCCATGGGAATTGTAGTTGATCGTCATGATGGCGGAGTAGCCGTTGTGACTATTTCAGAAGAGGCTACTAGGAACGCTTTATCCCGAACTTCGATCCATGAAATGTCCAATGTGATGGGTGGTTTACTCGATGATTTTACCTGTAAGGCAATTGTTCTGACTGGAACAGGTCGATTTTTCTGCACAGGGGCGGATATTGATGAGTTCGCAGACTCAATTGATGATGGTTCCATTGGAAACCTCGTTGACAAATTAACCAGTGTATTACACCCTCTTGAATTGCGTTTACGACGTAGTCCAACCGTATTTATTGCAGCAATTAATGGAGCTGCGGCAGGGGGCGGATTGGGTCTCGCACTTTGCGCTGATTATCGCCTGTGTATTCCAGAAGCAAGACTTGCAGCAGCCTTCTTCTCACTAGGGATCTCACCTGACGGAGGTTCGACCTGGCTTCTTCCACGCTTGGTTGGATACCAACGGGCTCGCCGATTTTTCTTTGATAACGAAGTTTGGACAGGCGAGCAAGCACTCGAATATGGAGCGGTAGATGAACTGGTAAATTCAGATAACCTTCTCGAAAGAGCCATTGAGATCGCAACAAAATGGGGTTCTTGGGCAGAGGCGAGTAAGCAAGGCACTAAGCAATTACTAGATGCCTCATCGACAACCTTCATGGAGACTCAACTTGAATTTGAAAAGGCTTTGATTACGGCTGCTTCACTTACCCCCGACTTTGCAGAAGGGGTCTCGGCTTTCCTAGAAAAGAGAGAAGCCAAATTTGGGGCTTCAATAGAAGAAGAGTGATTTTGAATATTGCAAATAGGGCATTAAAATGAATTATACCTCAATGAAAAAACGCAAATCAGTTTCTTATTCTAAGGACTTAGAATTTCCAATTGACAAAGTTTGGAGTCTTATTTCGGCACCTCAGAATTTACAAAATTGTCATCCTTTTTGTAAAACTAATTCAATAATTGAATGGGATGATCAGCATCACGATATTCTACTATATCTAAACGGAAGAAAATTTTACCGAGAAGTCTTGATTTGGACACCGATGCAAGGTTATGAGTTAATTATCGGGGAAAAAAACGGGCCAAAATCCTACGTAATTTGGGAATTGTTTGAGATTGGAAGAAATAGAACAAAACTCAAAATCACGGTTTTTCCTCATTTGTTTGAACGAATATCAGGTTTTATTCCACTTTTTCCTTTTTGGATAAAACCAAGATTGAGTCGTTACCTATACTCCGTAATATCTGGATTTGAGTATTATCTTCAGAATGAAAAGCCGGTACCTAGGAATTATTTTGGCCGACACCCGTGGTTTTCTTGATGCAATTATTGTCAATTACGAAGTTTAACAACTCCCACAATTATCGCAATAATGCAAGACAGAGCAGCAATATTTGCCAATGTAATCGCTACTGAGCCAATTATGATTCCATAAAGCAACCACAAGATAAGAGAAATTGAAACCAAAGCGAAGGTTGGTAGTGAAATCCCATCATGTTTCTTTTCAGACCAGACTCTCTTAATCTGAGGAATCCAAGCAATTACTCCGAAAAATCCAGCAAATACTCCGATTACTTCTACCCAGAATGGAATCAAAAAACCCACTCCTATGAATCACGATGGAAGATCCTCTCGATCGGACTTTTCTCCTTCATTCCAATCATAAATTCCTCTTCCGGTTTTTTTGCCAAGACTTCCTTCCGCAACCAGAGAGTTTAGCAATGGATGAGGGTGATATGAATCATCATCAAATGCATCAGCCAGACTATTGAGGATATCTCGTCTTACATCCAAACCGACTAGGTCGGAGAGCTCCAAAGGACCCATAGGGTGTCTGTAACCTAGCCGCATAGCAGTGTCGATGTCACTAGCAGATGCCACTCCATCAGCGAGCATCCTAATTGCTTCATTTCCGAGAACAACTCCCAATCTACTGGTTGCAAATCCTGGTACGTCATTGACAAGAATAGTTTCTTTTCCCATTGCAGAACCGATAGACTGCGCTGCTGCAATGGTGTCATCCGAGCAAGAATCATGACGAACAATTTCGAGTAGTTTCATTATTGGAACCGGATTAAAGAAATGCATTCCGATTACTCTTTCTGGACAATTAGTTGACTCTGCAATAGCAGAAATCGGTAGTCCTGATGTATTGGTTGCAAGAAGGGCATGAGACGGTGCCATCTCCTCTAATTGACCGAAGATTTGCTGTTTCAATTGCATATTTTCGGGAACTGCTTCAATAACCAAATCAACGCCGTCAACCGACTCTTTCAAATCAGTAGATTGAGTAATGTTAGCCGACCAATTGGCTTTCTGTTCCTCAGTAGTTTTTCCACGAGCGATTCCTTTCTCCCAGAAAGTATCAATGGTGTTCATTCCCTTTTCTAGTCCTTCAGGAAATGCGTCATAGAGTCTAGTTTGCCAACCTGTTTGGGCGCAAACCTGGGCGATTCCTGCACCCATCGTACCGGCGCCGATTACGGCGACGGTACGAACGTCCATTGAATCACTCCCTACCATAGGCTGCTAGGGCCGCTTGGAATAGCCGTTGTCGAGGGACATCATGCTCTAGGAAGCAGGTGAATGGTGCTACGTCCTTTAGCAATTCAATCGCAGAGACGTAAGCGCCGTAGATGAATGGGTCAGCTACTTCTGTAGCGGGAATATCAATGCCTAACTTTGCTAAGCCTTTGCGCGTATCTTCATCCCAAATTGCGTAGGTATGATGGGTGAAGTGCAGGTATGCTGAGAGTCTACGGATATCTGATCTAGCACCTTCTGTGAAGGAGTCGATAAGTAGAGTGTCAGGGTATCGAATAGCGTACATTGCTAGTTTAACTTCTCTAGTGGTTTCCTCTCTCCATTCCCGCTTGCCTACACTCATCCAGTCATCTACCATATCGAGCATGTCGTTGGTATATGGTCTGTGAATGCGATAGAGTAATTCTTCGTATCTCTCTGGTTTTTGTTCCGAAGAGTGGTGGTGCTCATGGAATAGTTCAGTAAGCCTGTCAAAGAATGGCTTGCAGCGTTCCTTATCAAAGGCGAGTAGTGCTAGATGTTGCATCTTCAGTCGCCCTTCCACTCGCGGTATTGAATCCATTCTTGTTGCATGTATTCATTCATCAGACGGTCTTCGTCTTCATCGGTCGGTAGTACATTTACAAGGTAAGCATCCCAATCANCATCGCTGCCTTCGAATTCTTCGCCTTCGAGAGTGTATTTCTTTCCTGCATATTTTCCAATTCCACGGTTGAATTTATCTGATGGAATTGTCAACTCAGGCTCGCCATCTTTTCGAGCCTTTGAGATACGTCGCATCTCATCTCTCAATTCTTGGAAGTATATTTCTCGGCTTGCCTCGTTGAGATGAGCTCGATCTGCATCATCTTCTGATTCTCTTTCGTCGTATCGTCCCTTTATTCCGTAGACATAGGCCCACTGAGCGCTGCTCGAATCGTCAGTTCCAAACAGGTCCAAACCTGTACTGACCCACTTGTTGATGTATTTCTGTAAGAGTGCACATGGAATTACTCCTTGCTTGACAATCCTTCGTAGTCCATTTGCTCCGGTTCCAAGATGGAAGGATTCCTCCTTTAGCATTGGGCCCATCGATGCGGCCAATGGTTTGAAGGAAGAGGTGCTGAGCATCTTCAGTTGGAACTTTCCATCGCGGTCGATAAAGTGAGTAAAGCAGAAGAAATCAAGCCAATGGTCGATAGGTGCATTGAATGAACCGAGGATTCTGGTTCCTTCCTGGGCATTTCTCTCAAGCAACTTTGCAGCCTCTCTGACGCCATGTTCTCCAAAGTAAGTACAGAGGAGATATGCCATTTGCCAACCATGCCTCTGCTCTTCGCACATGATTCTCAGAGCACTCTTTTTGTCGTACTCTGTTGGGGCTGTAGCCAGTAGGTGGTTTTGCTGCTCAACACTAGCAAACTCGGTATCTCCCTGAACACTCACCATCGAGATAATCGCATCTCTGATGTTTTGCTGAGGGATTTGCATTCTTCTTTGCCACTTTGGCATTCCTTCAAAATCTCCAAATTCGATACTGTTTCCTGCGGTGTCCCAATCGAATTTGATGTCGAATCGGTAGTCTCCCAACCATGAAGGGTCGAAGCCGATTCGAGTCTGCCATTCTTGGAAATCGCTAATCCAGGCTTCAAAATTTGGAGAGTAGTCCTGAACAATCTCTGTCTCGCTCATGTCTAAGGCCAAAGGCAACCTGTATATCAATGACTGCTTCTAAGACGTAGTCTTAGGTTACTGAAAGACAAGTTTACTTTCCTTCGAAGCGAGGAGTACGGCGGTCAACGTAAGCCGCTATTCCTTCCTTCGCGTCATCACTGTTGAAGAGGGCTGCTTGCAACTCTCTCTCAAGTGCGAGGTGGTATTCGAAAGGCATCTCAGGCCCAGATTGAACCGAGCGCTTGATGTTTCCAACCGCCAAGGTTGCCTTGTATGGAAGAGTAAATTGTCCGGCATAGTCCAAAACATCTTGGCGGAATTCATCAAGAGAACCATCCCACACATCGTTGATGAGATCCATTTCTTTTGCCTTCTCAAAGGCCATCAATTCTCCACTTACCATATATTCAAGGGCTCTTGACTTACCTATGATTCGTGATAGTCGGGCTGTACCTCCAGTACCGGCTAGAACACCAAGATTAATTTCCGGAAGACCACACTTTCCTGAGTCCTTTCTTGCGATTCTAATATCGCAAGCCATTGCAATCTCTAATCCTCCACCGACGGCGTGACCATTAATCGCGCAAATTACCAACTTTGGAGTCTGTTCGAGCCGACTTAGAGTTTCATTCGCATGAAGGCAGAAATTGTACTTGAATCCAGGAGTGACGGAGTTTAGCATCTGAATTGATGCTCCGGCCGAGAAGAACTTGTGTCCATGACCTGTGATTAGAATCACGCTAACATCATCATTGAATCGAGCCTTAACAACGGCCGTGTCAATATCTCTCATCATTTCATGAGTGTAGGTGTTTGGTCCGACCTCATCCCCTTCTAGAGGAGCACCAGCAGAATTGGATGCAAGTTCGATGATTGCAATACCGTTGTCAGTTACTCCGTAATTCACTAGGCTGTTGGGCATTGACTCTAGGTCTGGCCATGATGTCATAACCTGCCCGACCGTAGGTCGGAATATGAATCAAACGGCGGAATAAATATACTATTTTCCAGCGTTTTCACAATAGAAACCATGAAATTTTGTATGCTTAAATTTGAGTGGAGGTATTTGACATTGCTTTCTCAGGCGGTTTCGAATCAAACTTATCAGTTGCTAGATTGACCAAAAGGTCACCAAAACAATAGAACGCCCCCACCAACAATGGCGGATTCCAAGTGGTTAAACCGGTCCAAGGGACTTGAGAAGCCCATGTCCAATTTCCAAGAAAAGTCCCCCAGATTTCCATCCCTAAAGCAGCCCATGCCATTGCTGCATAAAGTCTAGGTTGAGGCCCCCATTTTGTGAATCCCAAAACAAGGATGAGTAAAACAACACCAGAAGTATCTCCTCCGGTCAAAGCCCCAAACAAAACTAATGGGACAAATGGAAATAAGAGCGGCATCGCCAACGAGGCCTTGAGGACTCTTGCAAGATGGCGACCTAAGTCGAATAGGAAATAATGGCCTGCTGGAACAAATAGTGGCATTATACCGCGCTGGTACTCATAGATGAGCCAAACTTCGGAAAAGAACAATTCCATGGGTGTAGCGATAATTACGACGGCAATTATTTCGATCCGTTCTTTGCGATCAGTATTAGCGAAAATCCACGCTAAAATACCCCAACACCATATGTTAACAGGCCATTCCGCAAGATTCTCGGAAAGCAATCCACCAGCAGCAGTAGCCGAACACCATAACCCAATGATGATCGTGGCAATGTACAACCAAACTCGCTGGCGCATAAAGCGGTTAGAGCGTCCCCTCTTAGATGGTATCGTGACCTCTTCATTGTAAATTCGGAGATTAATCTCCTATGTATTGAAGACAACACCCTCTATCGGAAACTATGGCCAGCGTGTCGGTAGTTGTTGAACCAGACAAGCTGGATCCTGATTCGTTACGGAATATGCTTGAAACCGAAGGTTGTGGAAGTGTAATTTCTTTTGTCGGTTTGACTAGAGGCGTCGACCAAGGCGTAGAAGTTCAGCGTTTGGAATTCGATGCATGGGAGGAGCAATTACCCTCGGTATTGCAATCGTTATGTTTCGATGCTTTGGAACGATTTTCTGTCAAATCAATTGTTATGGCTCACCGCACGGGTTCTGTTGAACCTCAGGAACCAATAGTCTGCATTCACGTCGGCTCAGTTCATCGTGCGGAAGGTTTCGAAGCCTGTTCGTGGCTAATTTCTGAGTTGAAGAATCAGGCCCCTCTTTGGAAAAAGGAAGTCAGAGCAGATGGTGAGGTATGGAAAGGTGGTTTGGGTTAATTCATTCCCGCCATTATTTCATCAACAGCGTAAGGGACATTAGCAGAGATTCCCTCTACCATCATCCACCCGTGGCCTTTCACTCCGTCTCCTACGCAACGGATTCCGTCTACACCGACATCCATTGGTAACTCAGCTCCTTGAGGTGCTCGATTACATGGCCAATTTCGATGATATGTATGGACACAGATTTCCTCGCCGTGGTCAGCAAGCCATGGAATTGCCTCATAGAGATCTTCTCGCCCCTTGCTGATTTCCGATTTCACAGATGCATCCGGAACATATTGGTGAGTGATCATCAGGTGTTTTCCTTCAGGTGCAAGACTGGGGTCCGAGAAGGTTGGAATTACGAATCCGCCAACTCGATCTAGATTCGGTAACATAGTCACTCCGCTACTCCTGACGGGAATATCGTCGTCTAGTGCAAAGCAGAATCCAATTCCCCCTACTGCTTGCGTCGTTTCGATTTGTGTTTTGACATCATTTCCAACTTCAAAATCATCTGATAGGGCTTTGATTAGATTAGGATGCCCTCCATTATGGATAATCGAATCAGCACCAACCCAGGTTGCCTCTTCTCTTCCTCGACGTCGAACACCTACACAGAATCGATTGTCCTTGGTTTCCTCCTCGGCACTACCGGGAAGAATCTCAGTAACTTCGTGACTGAGTTTTACTCTCGCCCCATTCTCTCTCAAATCCTTCCTTAGGCCATCAATCACTCCCTTACAACCTCCTTTCGGGACATGAGGGCGGTCGCTCCAGAATGAGTTCTGTAGGACACGGACAACTGAAGAAGCAGGCATTTGATCGAATCTAAGGCTAATTGCGAAATTCGAAAAAGCGTCAACAAAATCAACAAATTGTGGGCTAAAGTGTCTATTCAGCCAAGTTTTCCCATCTTCAGATTCGTCTCCCCACGGCTGTTTTGCACCCTTAGTTAGTAGACGTGGCATGTTCAGAGTATCTTTAGCGGTAAACCAAGGTAAAACACCGTAGATTGAATTTGCACCCTGAAACTTACCATCTATCATTTGGCAAGCAAAATGACTTGTAGGGAGTAATTCGACTCCATGCCGACCTAAATCTAGACCGCCCTTACTTTTCTTTCCTAAAATCAAATCCGCAAACGGCCCCTTCTTGCCATGAGGGATCATATGTACAGCACCGGTTGGGATTTGATATCCATCGTGGTCATGCTGCGTAAATCTCCCACCGGCAAAAGACATCCTTTCGTAGACTGTTACATCGTAATCTTCGGTCTGTGCAAGTTTAGCAGCCGAAGACAGGCCGCCTAAACCTGCTCCGATTACCAATGCTTTACTCTTCGACAAATCCACACCTCAAGCGTAAACTAAAGCTCCAGTTGGACACCAAAGCAAACATCTGAGACAATCTGTGCAATTATCTTGAATCACTTCGCACAAACCCTCGACGATCAAAGCATCATCTTTGCAGGCCATAAGGCAGTAAGAACAACCAACACAGAGTTGGTCTAATACCTGTAAGGTCATGCCTTCAGAAGTCGGCTTATCGTGGTCGACTCCCGACTCTAATTGAGGCACCTCTCCTGGAGTTGCCTTGTCACGGAAGGCCTCTGCCATGTATCGTGGCTTTGGTTTGGGTATTTCAGCGCAGTGATTCATTCCGCACTAATGATTAGGGATGTGCACCCCCCGGTTAATTGGAGGCCGCGAGTTTGAAGGATACAATTACTGGAATAATTGATGTTGGCTCGAAGCCAATAGTATCTCGTGAAGCAGTTGCAACCGGCCTTCTTCATTTATCATCCGCAAGTCTCGATGTCGTTGCGAATGGAAGATCTCCAAAAGGCGATGTTCGCGAAGCTTCGACGGTTGCAGTAATTCAGGCAGTCAAGGAAACTCCTCGAACCCTTCCTCATTGTCATCCAATTCCAATTGAGGGTTGTACTGTTGATTGGTCAATTGAGAAAGATTCACTGCGATGTACAGTAACGGTTCGAACACACTGGACTACTGGGGTGGAGATGGAGGCTTTGTGTGGAGTTAATGCAGGCCTTTTGTGTGCCTGGGATATGCTCAAATCTGTTGAAAAGGACACTAATGGGCAATATCCGGTCGCCCAAATTGATGGAGTAAGGGTACTCAAAAAGAGCAAGGGCGACCCGCATGATTGAAGGCTGAACGCTATTCGAGGTATTCATGGCGACCATCGATTTAGAGAGTCATTTTCTTGCTGCGACCGAAGCCGCTGCGATCGCAGCCGCTGCATGGCGTGGAAAGGGAGACGGTAAAGCCGCTGATGGAGCAGCTGTAGAAGCCATGAGAGCCATCTTCGACGAGGTTCCATTCGATGGTAGGGTTGCTATCGGAGAAGGAGAGCGAGATGATGCTCCAATGTTATGGATTGGAGAGCCTCTAGGTTCTATGCAAGGTAACTCGGACGCGCCCTCAATCGATATTGCAGTAGATCCTCTCGAATGCACCAATCACGTGGCACATGACTTACCGAATGCAATGGCAGTACTTGCTGCAGCACCACGTGGCACTCTACTTCATGCACCTGATTGTTACATGAATAAAATCGCAGGTTCCGCAGAATTAGAAGGTGAAATTAGCCTCGATGCTTCTACCTCCTACAATGTTGAAGCCGCTGCCGCGGCCTTGGGAAAGAAGGAGTCTGAACTCAATATCGTCGTTATGGATAGGCCGCGACATGAGAAACTGATTTCAGAATTGAATCAACATAATGTGAACATTGTATTGATTGGGGATGGAGACGTCTCAGCGGCGCTCAATGCTGCTGATCCTAAATCGGAAATTGATATGCTAATGGGGATTGGAGCCGCGCCAGAAGGAGTAATCACAGCCACTGCATTGAGGGGTTTAGACGCCCCGTTTGAAGGTCGACTTGTGTTCAAGAATGAAGGGCACAGGGAGCGCGCTGAAGTGATGATTGATGGAGATATAGAGAGACTTTGGGGAAGAGATGAACTCTGTGCTAGCGAAGATGCAGTATTCATCGGCACAGGAGTTTGCCCGGGTAGGACCTTTGGAGTCGAAGAATTATCAGATGGCCGATTTTCAGTTCAATCAGAGGTTATTGATGTAGCATCTGGCGGTCATAAATTCGTTGATAACATTCGCTCAGCATGAATCAAATTCCATACTTTACGAGCAAAGGATTCTTTTCCTAATCCCACCACGTCCGGCCGAGGTTCACATATGGACACCGAACTACTTGAGAAAACAGCGAGAGAACTTGTAGCACCTGGTAGAGGAATTCTCGCCGCGGATGAGAGCAATGGAACAATGTCAAACAGACTAGAGGCTGTAGGGGTAGAACCTTCTCCAGAAACCCGTCGAGCTTACCGTTCAAACATATTTGCTACACCAGATTATGAATCTGCGATTAGTGGTGTTATTCTCTTTGATGAGACAATTCGTCAAACTATGGACGACGGTACACCAATCCCTGAATATCTCGCAAGTAGAGGAGTTCACCCGGGAATAAAAGTAGATACAGGGGCTAAGGAATTGGCTCATCATTCTGGTGAAAAGGTCACAGAAGGATTGGACGGACTACGGGAAAGGTGCATGGAATACTTCGCCTTGGGTGCTAGATTTGCAAAATGGCGAGCAGTAATCAGAATTGGAGATGGAATGCCTAGTGATGCAAATATTTCCACTAATGCCCATGCTCTTGCAAGATACGCAGCCATCTGCCAAGAACAGGGTTTGGTTCCAATCATCGAGCCGGAAGTCTTGATGGACGGCGATCATGATTCACAAACCTGCTTCGAGGTCACTGCAAGAATTCTCGACGCTACATTTGCAGAGTGTGAAATTCAGGGCGTCCATATTCCTGGGGCTTTACTCAAACCGAACATGGTCTTACCCGGCAAATCCTGCGAAGACCAAGGAACTCGCGAAAAAGCAGCACAGATGACCGTGGATTGCCTGACAGCACACGTTCCACATGAACTTCCAGGTATTGTATTTCTTTCAGGAGGTCAGTCGGATGAGGATGCAACAGCACACCTCAATTTGATGAATAGTATGGCTGTCGAACACCCTTGGCAATTATCCTACTCTTATGGTAGGGCACTACTGGCACACGCTTTGCAAACATGGGCAAGCGGTTCTAATGAAGAGAGTCAGAATGCATTTGCCCATCGAGCGGCAATGAATAGTCTAGCTCGTAGCGGCGAATGGTCTACAGAATTAGAAGCTTAATCGTAAAGACTTGAGTTTCAATTCTCGCCGTCTAGGACTCCAGGTCTCAATGTCCATACACAGATTTCGTAGCGGCCGGAGAGTGCACCGCCGCGCTTTGTTGTTGCTACCTTGAGTATGTCTTTGTCCTTTGAGAGAACGTTACCGAGTTGTTGAGGGGTTGTTCCATGTCTCATTGTTGAGTTCACGTGTTCGAGGATTTCTGTGGTATTTGCCTCTCCTCGGTCGTTTAGGAATTTCTTTATTTTCTGTCTTAGTCTTGTTGTGCGCATTATTATCTCTCCTTGTTTTTTCCGGACTCTTTCCTCTCGTGATGTTCAACCCAACCATTTGATGCCCATTCCGAGACAGGCGATTCGGCTCTTCTCATGCCGCTCTTTCGAACAGTACCTATTCGGGTGATCTGATCATCCGATTCCAGTATGCTCGTTATGTCCGAGGGGCTGTTTGCAGAATCTATCTGGTTAGCTAGCCAAGCAGAAATCTCGATTGTATTTCGCGGTCGCTCAGAGAGGTATTTCCGAATCAGTTCACGCAAGTTCCGCGAGCCCATTTCTTCCTATTCCTCCGAGTCAAACGCACCGCATATCGAGTCCGTTACCGACAGGACGGCAGACGTTGATATAACAGTTCTGCACCTTACAGGGTCAATTAGTTACAAATAGTTGCACAGAAGTAACTGGATTTCATGACAAAAATCAGTGTAGAAATGAAACTGTTAATTTTTCCATAAGAAATGTGTAACAAAATGTAACTAACAAGAATAATTTAAGTAGGACAGTCTAACTAATTGAATTAGGAGAGGGCAATTAGTGTCGGATGAACTGCAAATCACCAATTCTTCATCCGATTCGTTTACTCTCAAGAGAATTCGTAGTGCACACCGTCGTCGATTACTAGATCGATTAACCGACGGGGGCACAACAGTGAGTGTCCTAGCTCGCGATACGGGATTGAGAATTCCTCACGCTTCTGCTGAACTTAGAAGAATGAGAAATGATGGACTGGTCGCCAGCGACCAGGTAGCCGGCGCACGTGGCGCACGGCTACACCTTACGCAATCTGGTTGGGAAGCAATACGTTCTGATGAGTTGGCTAGGGCAGTTGAGGTGCTACCATTACCCACTCCTTCAAACAAATACTGCTTGCTTGCTAGAGACGGGCCCAATATTCTCTTGGGACTTCTTGCCCCGATAGACACTCCACTTGTTCTTATCCCAGATCGCCCTACAAGAGGTTCTAGCACAGAAGTGGCCTCCACAGGAAACGAAGGGGTCTCGTGGATTTGGACGGTCTTGAGAGAGAGAGCTCCAAGATGGTTTAACCTGAACAATATGGAAATGCTACCGAACCCCCCTTCGAGTCATGACCCAGAAACCATTTCTTCCTATGTAGGAGAAAATCACACACTTGGAATTGTAAGAGCCCGTTTAGTCGATTCAGATAGGCCGGTAGCATTGGCCCCAGGAATCTGGTTTGAATATCCGTCACGTCGTCCAGACCCACCTCTGCCAGAAGCTAGCCACCACCGAGGGGCATGGATTCTGGGTAATTGCCATAATCAATCCCCTGATATTCGGCCAAAAGACCCGGTATCTGCAGTTATGGAAGAGAGGTTACCAAAGAGCATGCTACTACGAACTGCTAGAGCTAATGCGCTAGTAATCGCGGATTTGGGAGGNTTAGACACCGTTGGCCAGAATTTTCCAATTTCCTGTTTAGATTCATGGATAATTCGAGCCCATCCTAGATTGTCCCCTTCAGAAAGGCGACGAAGGCTGAATAGTTTGAGAGAACGCTTGACTTCAACACGAAGGGTGAGGACTGAAGAATCTACATGGAGGCGCTTTAGGAAGGATTGGAAGGATGCGACTTTTTCCACAGAAGAAAGCGGATTGAGATTGTTTGATACTCGTGGTTTAGCGGCTACGGCAATAACTTCGTTAATTGAATGGGCAGTATCCGAACAGAATCGACCTCCATTGGTTTTAGAGATCCCGGATACAATTCCGGATGATGTCCTTAGTGCTGTGATTTCCCATCCTAAATTGAGATTAACACTTTCATCCCACCCGCGCCAACCGCTAGAAATTTTTGATCAACTTATTGTTGACCCCCTAAGACCTCTTCCTTGGCTCAGGCTTCGTACTCTTGGCGGTAGAGATATGCCGGTGCGATTGGTAGATCCGGTACCGACGGCACCAGAAGTAACTGAGGATGATGAGGTAGCGCCTTCCCCATGGGAAATCTTGGGTTTAGATAATGAAGATATTTCTAGCAATTTAGTGGACTCATCAATGATTGGTTCAGCAATCGCACAGTTCCCTGAAGGAAATGAAGACTGGTCAAACATGATGGAGGCAAGTTATCCAATAGCCGCTTGGATAGCATCTCCCCCAAAGACACGCTGGCATCGTTGGCAGAGATTACGTTCTAGGCTTGATTCTGAATGGATTGCCTTACTAGATTTGGAATATTTACCTCTTGAAAGACTTGCCGAAGTTGCCGACGAAGCACCTCCAAGGGTGTTGGAAATTTTTGCTGAGAAACTTCGCTTACTTCTGCACAATGATTCCGAAATAGGCCTCCGTACCCGGCCCGCCACTGATCCTGCAAATGCATCTCCAGGGGCGTCTTGGGTTGCAGCCCAACTTCTGAGCAATGCTGCTTGGTTACCCGAAGATATGCAAGAGGATCTAATTCGATGGGCTTTGGAGGCTTGGCTTGTCCATCCACCTAGTAATTCTCTAGCCGCACTTCGATCTGTTGATTGGATTTACAATAGCCAACAGGTGGATGTGGCAAATTATGGTCCAGTGTTACAAGGAATTTTGAGAAGGGCTAACGAATTCCCGATTGACCACGACCTCAAGATTTGGTCTTTATTGGTTGAAAGAATTCGTAACTCCAGACAACTGCAGATAGAAGAATTGGAGGCAATTATTGCCAATTTGCCATTAGACTGGTGGGCATTATTGGCTCCTGAACTATTGACTAATCTTCTGGCCGAGGAATCTTCTTTGGATTGGTTGTTTGATAATCCAATACCTTGGAGTGCTGCTATCCTTAGGCCAAAGGGAGAGCCTAGTACTGCACCTGGGTTAGAGGACAGGTATCATCCTGGTTGTAGTCCTGAAATTCGTAACTCGCTTGCTAGAAGGCTGAGGTCAAGGAGTGAACGAGGAACTTTACCAGAAAGTGCCGCTCCACTTCTTGACCTAATGGAATCCCTTGATACGGTTCTTGAAGGAAGTTCACCAAGTACCGGTAGAACCCACCCAATGGTAGGTTGGTTGGCCCAACCAATAGAGAAATGGCCACCAATTAGCAATGAGGTAGCAATGCAAGGTGATTCACAAATCGCAGAGAGAATCATATTGCGAACTTCAGGCTACCATGAGGGATTGTCTGGTGAGCAAAGTCAACTATGATTGAAATTATAATAAATATCAAAAAATCAGTCAATTTCTTGACTTTTTCCTTCTAATTTCTATGCGAGGGGTTCATCAAGGGACCCCATGACCCATTGATGCCCGACCGGCAACACCATGCCGACGAAAGCCCCACGCCGGAGTTAGTAGGATGAATCATGGTACCACGGAACGGGATTTGCCGTATGTCGAAGACCGACGTGACCCACTGCTGGGGAATGATCGTCGGTGCAAAACATGCGGTCGGATTGTGATGGGTCCCCGGACGACCGAGAACGGAAGAGACCGGAATGACTTACGGGACAACCCCACAGTCCAACAGACGTCCCGGGGTGGGTCAGGTGCCCGAGCATTGCGATGAAAGTCACCGTTACTCCCCGGGGCACACACTTTTTCCAAAGGCCTCAAGGCTTCATACACCGGGCGGTTAATGATGCACTCACTAGGATTGGTCGGCGGCACTTTCGACCGCTTCCATGCCGGGCATCGAGCATTGATTGATTACGGCCTTTCAAAGTGTCAGAGGCTTGAGGTATGGTTAACCAGCGATCAAATTGCTCAGGCAAAAGACTCACGAATCGAATCATGGTCAGAAAGGTCACAAAAATTTGTGGAATCTATTGCTGAAGAATCCTCTCGAATATCCATCCATCGACTGGAAGACGAAGATGGACCTGCACCCTGGCACGAGAATGCCTCGGCAATATTGTGCACACCAGAAACATTAGTGGGTTGCGAGCGAATTAATCAGATACGTCAAAGTAATGGTTTGGAATCTCTTGAAATTCTCAAGGTCGAGCACGTAATAGGTCATGATGGCAAACCAATTTCCAGTTCAAGAATACGCCAAGGTGAGATAGACAGGGTTGGTCAACCCTATCTTCCAGATGACGTTGGAAAAGCCAATCTTATCCTGACAAAGGAGGTCGAATCAAATCTAAAAGATCCATTTGGTCAATTATTTGAGGGCCCAGAGAATGATACGAGTGTCGCAATACGCGCGGTTCTGGAAGAAACCTTTGGTAGCCAAGGTCCAATCATCGCAGTTGGTGATGTCACTGTCAAAGCCTTGCAAGATTTGGGAAGTCCAGCAGACATCGCATTAATCGATGGTAAGACTAAGCGGCAGGAATGGGAAGGGGCTTCTACAATCGATACCTCTCTTTACGATAAGAATCTCACCTGTAAGAATCCTGCCGGTCAATTAAATGCTGATTTGTATCATGCTTGTAAAGGTGCAATAGAAGCTTGGAGTAAAGAAAACAAGACGACAATAATTGATGTAGACGGTGAAGAAGATCTTGCACCTTTACTTCTCCACCCAATGGCTCCATTGGGTGCTGCGGTTCTCTATGGTCAGCCAAACCGTGGAGTTGTACTCCGATGGACTGGCTTTGATTCCAAATCACGCTGTAGAGAACTTCTAGCAGCGATGGATAGAGATTGAGAAGAATCTCAAGATTCGGCCTTATCCAATATATTCAGACCGAAACCGAACATGAACGGGATTACGCTGACGGCGAATACACCTGGGTCAACCCAAGTATTGTATTGTGCCGACCATGCAAGATAGAAGAGTATTGCAAAGACAATCATCCAATCTGCAACAGTCTTTCTAATTCCGTGTTCACCGGAAAATAGTCCAGACATGCATTCTGGTAGGCCCTTGATTGCTGATATTGTACCGCCCTCAACGGCCTTATTCATACCCAAATGACCTACAGCAACCAAGACAACTCCAAGAATACCGAATGCAATATCGTCGATTACAACTGATATTCCATCGTGGTCGGTGTATACATCACCGAGAGAGCCATTACTGAGAAATCCAAGCCATAGTGCCTTGAATCCTGGAGAATATGCTCCGGTTGTGATATTGACTATTGTAAGTAATAGAACCCATCCGCCCAACAGTAGCATAACTGTAGAAGCGGTTCTACTTGGGCGGGTAAGCGCCGAGTACCAGTCGTTGTCAGAGAGCGACATCGGATGCGGCGACCTTAGAACTTGGTTTAACCGTTGAGGCCCTAAAGGGCCTCGATAATTGTAGCAGAATAGGTTCAGAAAACCATCGAATTGTGGTTTTTCTCACAAATGGCTCTGCAATCGGTAGCGACAACGAGCGGCTTCTGCGATTAGTGGATCCGCATCGCTCATCGTGGTTATTGCATCGACTGTCTTCGGGATTGCAGAGTTGACCTGCTTGCTCCGGCCACCTCTTCCCTTGCTGACATTTCGAGCCATAATCATACCAAGGGTATCCAGTTCATTTAGCAAGGTAGAAATTCTCCTTGGAGTTAACGGCTCGACATTAACATTTAGACAGGCATCGGAATAGGTTCTGTATACTTCACCAGTAGAGATGTTACGAAGTCCATTATCCTCATTTATTCTAATTGAGAAGAGTACCAACTTTTGATGAAGTGGAAGAGTTTGCAATACGGGAGTTACTTGGTCGTGCTCCAGTTGAGACTGTGCGAGCCTTACATGTCGTGGATCGACCTTTGTCTGAGAGCGTTGTTCTGCCTTTTGCACTGAAATTCGTAATAGGTCCAGAGCTCGACGTGCATCTCCGTGTTCCTGTGCGGCCAAGGCTGCGCAAAGTTGTACAACACCTTGTTCCAGAACGTCTTCTCTCAGACCAGTCTTGGCTCTCTCGGTTAGAATATCCGTAATCTCCGATGCTCCATATGGGTGGAAAATCAAATCCTCTTGACCGAGTCTACCGGACACTCTTGGGTCGAGTAACTGCGTAAAGTGCAAATCGTTACTGATTCCAATGATACAACAACGAGAGCGTTTGAGAATTGTATTGAGGTTAGTTAAATTGTAGAGCAGATTATCACCTGCGCGTTCGACTAAATTGTCAATTTCATCGAGTACGATGATGTGAACGCCTCCAGCACGATCCATTCTTTCGACTAGATGCTCTAGTACTCTGTCGGTGGGCCAGCCAGTAAATGGAATTGGTACATCTCCACGCTGAGACAATTTTGTCGCCAAAGTCTGAACGACTCTGTAGCGGGTATCTACCTGCCTACAATTGATTTCGTAGGTCCTCACAGGTTGCCCCATTTCCCTACCCTTTTCTCCGAGTTGACCCAGGACGAATCTCGTAACCACAGTCTTTCCTGATCCGGGGACACCATAGAGGAGCATATTCGATGGTATGTGGCCGTTGAGAGCATCGACTAAATTTCGCACAAGCGCTTCGACTTCACGGTCTCTGTGAGGTAATGTTGTAGGTTCGAAAGCGTGGTCGAAGGCTTTCCTATCGAGAAATAGGGAATCTTGCCCTAATATCTTCTCGAAAATATTTCCTTCCATTTTTTAACACACAACCGTTTACCATTCCAAGTCTACTAACTCGTCCTATGTCAGGAGTCATCGGAAGCAAACGCGGATTCTTCACGAGGGCGTTGGTGGTAATGAAAGTTGCCGGACCTATGGGGAAGGAATGCCTCATTATGATAGTAAGTAAAATGTTAATGACATATTCTTTCGCTCAACATATTTTCTTGAAAATTAACAACAATTTAGAGAATTTATTGTTTTAATTGACTTAATCGCTTTACTTTTTTCACCGAAGAAANAGCTGTATTTTGTCATTGTCTCGAGTGTAATTGAATTTATCTTCGTGAGTTTGTTTTATCGAACTAATTTATGGCTCAAATTTGTTCTATTTTGATTCTCTTAACAACATTCACATATTTATAGAAGTTATTTTTTCTCATTATTTTCTAACATGAAAATAATCGCCATTCTCTTCAATAACTAATTCGTCTCCATCCTCAAGTTGAATAATTTCAGGCTTCAATTTCGGCCTCGGAAAACCACCTGCTTGTTCGCCAGAATTGGAGTAGTTATGAGTAACTAGAATCGTTGCATGCGGATGCCGTTCAGCCAGTGAGTTGACTTGACTAGGATTGTGATGATTAGGGCTGTTTACGAAATCTGGCACCCCCATTTCAATCAAGATTACATTCGCCACCTTCGACCGATCTTCAATCTCTTGACAAGGCCCAGAGTCACCACAATGTAGTAGTTTGAATCCACTCGTGTGAGTCAACAAGTAGCCATGGGGGTCGGTTTCGGGAGTGTGTGTGACTTGGAACCTCTCGTAACTCCATTCCGAATTTTGTAATTCTCCAGATTCTTCTTCTAGCCAATTAATGTCATCGTTTAGAACTTCATTCAAGCTTCCAGGAAACCCAACATGACTGAGGTTGGAGAGAATCTCTTTACCATTAGGTCTAAGGTAGACATTCAGAGATTTTTCAGCGTTGGAAACAACCTTTCTTTCTAAGATGAAGAATGGGAAACCGAACATATGATCTGCATGCCAATGTGTAAACAATAGATGGTCAATCTCGCCGCTTGATACTCCTGCACGTCGCAATTGTGGTAGTAATGTTGGAGGGGCATCGACCAAAATATTACCATCGATTAAGACTAGTGCGTGCATTCTTCCATGAGGTGAAAAAGCGTTCCCGGTGCCGAGGAACTGCACGCGCGGCATGGCTCTCCATGTGGCGTCTATGACTTGAGCCATTCGGGTCTCGACGCCCGCTACGCGGGCGAACGTCATGCCCCTTGTTTTGATAAACGGACTTTCGCTCGGCGGCATGCTGGTGAGTGCAATGTCCGATTGGAGTGCAAAGAATCCGTATACCTCTAAGTTAACGGAAAATTACGTCCTCAATGGCGAAGGTTCGAGAAAAGAAACCCGTCACATAGTATTCGATCTGGGTGATTCAGGGCTTGAATACAAGGCAGGAGATGCTCTGGGTGTAATTCCACGATGTCCACCTGACTTGGTTGAGAGGCTACTTTCAACAGCCAACTTCAGTGGAGATGAATTGGTTGAAACCCACCTTGGAGAGGCAACTCTGAAGGAAGCATTAACCGACCATTTAGAGATTCACAGAATCTCAAAGAAATGGATTCAGAATCTTGGTACTAGAATGGGTGGTGACGAACCAGTGGAGATAACAATCACCCGCAGACATAGAGTTTCAACTGAGGACGGAACTCTGTTGGTAGATTGGTCCGGCTCAGGAGAAGGCGAAGATGTTCCGCAAGGATACGAAGAAATCGGCGCTGCCTGTGACCCCGCTGAGGCACTTTGGAGAGATATAACTAGCAATACAGATGCGATGGAAGACTACATTTGGTCTCGCGATTATATCGATGCGATGGGCGATTTTGGCCACATTGGATTTACCGCGCAACAATTTGTCGATGGAATGGATCGACTGAAGCCACGTCTGTACTCTATCGCGAGTAGCCCAGACCACGAGCCAGGAACAGTTCACTTGACCGTAGGAATCGTCCGATATTCTCACCACGAACGCGACAGAACCGGTCTCTGTACAGGATTTTTGGCTGATCGTTGTGATGTCGACAATACAGAAATAGGTGTATTCATGTCTCCAACTCGTTCTTTCATCCTACCAGAGGATGGCAATACGGATTGCATAATGGTCGGCCCAGGAACTGGTATTGCTCCTTTCCGAGCTTACCTTCAACAGCGTGATCTGAATGGTGACAAAGGTCGCAATTGGCTATTCTTTGGTGACTGGACTGAGGAAGGAGAATACTACTACCGAGATGAAATGGAAGACTGGAAAGAACGAGGAGTTCTCGATTACCATGACTTGGCATGGAGCCGAGCAGGAGATGAGAAGGTATACGTCCAACATCTAATGGCAAAGCACGGTAAAGAAATCTGGAATTGGATTGATGGTGGAGCCTATTTTTATGTCTGTGGAGATAAGAATTACATGGCTAAGGATGTACATTCAACCTTGATTGAGATCTGTGCAGAACATGGTGGCATGTCTCCTGATGAAGCCAAGGAATTCGTCGAGGTCGGGATGATGAAGACCGACAAGCGATACCTACGCGACGTCTACTGATTGGCAGTATTTGTTCTTCACGACCGCCTATGGCGGTCGCCGAACTCTACATAGGATTCAACCTACAGCGGAGTTTGATGTTCCGCAGGGTGCTGATTGCCAATCGAGGCGAGATAGCCCTGCGAATTTTGCGTTCATTGAGGACATTAGGAATCGAGGCGGTAATGATTCACGGCCGTGAAGATCGGTTGACAACCCCTGTTCGACTCGCCGATGAGGCGATTCACATAGCCCGAGACGACCCTCTAGCATCCTACTTGGACATTGAAGCAATTGTCGCCGCCGCCAAAGAAGTCGGGGCTGATGCTGTTCACCCCGGGTATGGATTCCTTGCCGAGAATCCTATTTTCGCTGATAGGTTAGCTGAGGAGGGGATTACATTCATCGGCCCTAGTCCAGAGGTATTGAGAATCCTCGGCGACAAAATTACCGCTAGAGAAACTATGTCCAAGGCCGGATTACCAATTGCCAAAGGTTCTCCTGGACCTGTTTCCGATCCGTCGGAAGCCGCGACAATTGCCGATGATATCGGCTTCCCTGTAATCATCAAGGCGGCCGCTGGTGGTGGTGGAATCGGTATGCAAGTGGTAGATTCTGCCGATGAATTCGAATCGGCACTAAACCTATGTCAAGGCCGAGCCCTATCCGCCTTTGGTGATGACAGAGTCTTCCTAGAGAAATTCATCGAAGGCGCTCAACATGTTGAATTTCAAGTCCTTGGAGACGGTGAAGATGCTATCCATTTCGGCGAGAGGTTCTGTTCGATTCAACGCCGTCACCAAAAAATTTTGGAAGAAGGGCCTTGGCTTTCTGAAGAAGTTAGAGCCGATATAGGTGCACGTGTTGTAGCAGGAGCCAAGGCTGTCGGTTACAAGGGGTTGGCAACGTTCGAATTCCTCAGAGATTCGCACGGTGAATTCTACTTCCTCGAAGTTAATCCTCGAGTTCAGGTTGAGCACACGGTTACTGAGATGATAACCGGACACGACCTAGTTTCTCTTGGAATCAGAGTCGCCTCAGGAGAAAGCCTACCGTTTTCTCAGGATGATATTGAGATTTCAGGCCATGCAATTCAAGCTCGACTAAATGCTGAAGACCCGAGAACCTTGGAACCATCACCTGGCCGACTTTGGGAATGCCATTGGCCTGCAGGTCCGGGTGTTAGGGTGGATACTCATGCTCACACAGGCTACGATATGCCTCCATCTTTCGACTCCTTACTCGCTAAACTGATTGTTTGGGGAAGAGATAGACAAGAGGCGATTAGAAGACTCGATGCCGCCCTCGCAGAGACTCTGATTTTAGGTGTTGAAACCCTTATTCCATTACATAGAGCAATTCTATCAGAGGAAGACTTCCGGAATAGAGATGTTACGATAAGGTATCTTGAGGAACACCCAGACCTGTTGAATTGAGGTGATAGTATGGACATGGTAATCGTTGGCTCAATCGGTTATGATGACATCCAAACCCCTGCAGAAAATGGGTCAGACCTTCTTGGTGGTGCGGCAGTGTATTCTGGACTTGCTGCATCTTTTCATCTTCGAACACATGATGAACAGCCAACCAAGGTTGGTCTTGTAGGTGTCGTCGGAGATGATTTTGCAGTCTACGATCAAATGATTTTGGAGAAAGCGGGATTGAATTTAGCGGGAGTTGTTCGTGCTGAGGGAGATACATTCCGGTGGTCTGGTAAGTATGAAGGTGCGATGGAATCTGTCGAAACATTAGCAACCGAAGTAAATGTTCTAGGAGATTTCAATCCAAATTTGCCTGAGGTTTGGACGAACCCAGAAGTCCTCTTTTGTGCCAGCACCCATCCTGCTACTCAGGTTGCGGTTTTGGATCAATGTCCTGGTGCTCAATTGACCGTATTAGATACTTTCATGCTATGGATTGAGACTGAATTTAAGACATTAAGCGAAGCCATGCGTAAGGTCGACATCGTAGTGATTAACGAACAGGAAGTATGCGCTATTGCTGAGGATGAGATTCTACCCCGCGCAATGAAATCAATAATTTCAGGTGAGGCCCTACACGGCGGTTCCGCCGCCGGCCCCGGCCCTCGTTGCTTAATTGCAAAGCGTGGAAGTGGTGGAGTCATTGCAATGCTTCCTGCGGGTACGCTGTCATTACCAGCATATCCAACCGATGAGATTGTTGACCCCACTGGTTGCGGTGATTCATTTGCCGGCACACTAATTGCATATCTCGTTGGCAGACAGGGTGTTTTGAGTGATATTGAAGCAATTAGAAATGCACTCGTTCATGCCACTGTAACTTCTTCTTTCACTTTGGGTGGACTAGGTATTTCTGGAATCTCATCGATTGACCGTGGTATCTATCACGCACGTGTAGATAGGTATCGAAGAATAGCTGGAATAAAGTGAGTAATCACTTCAATTGGCGAATCCCGGGTAATCGTCTATCTCCTTTCTGTGTGGTCGGGCGAAGTTGCGAAAATCGTAATTGCTCACTAGCTGATTTACTGGTTGATTCTCTCTCTTCTCCAGAAGCAACCCGTGCCACGACATTGTCTAGTGCATCTCTTGCTGATGAAGGAGTGTTAGTTGATGTCATTTCCCTAGCTCTTGAGGCTACATCGGCTTGGTGGTCTTGATCAGAGCGTAACCTGAGAAGTTGGCTAGACCTAAATCTCGCCTCTCCAGCATGAGCCTCGCCATCCTCATCACCGTATACATCGGCATATTGCCTTCTTGTCTGCGTAGGAGAAAGTAACGAAGCAATCCAATTTTGTTTTCTCGGCTTACCTGCCGAACTTCGAACCCGACCATTGGTCATACTATTGGCCAGCTTTGACACTGCAGGAAATTCCTCTTCGAAGTTCTCGGGGTTGGTATTTGGGATTGATAATGCTTGACTTTGATTCTCGGTTTGCCAAGCAGAACGAGCCTTTGCAGTCTTAACTAATCCTGGCTTACACTCCTCACGTACCGCATTCTCTGTTGGGCTCGGAAGACCCCATGTCGGAGAATCGTTGGCTTCAGGTTGGCCGTGACGTAATTGTGCTGAGCGAATCATCTGTGAACTTGATACCGGCCTATCTGGATTAGGCGTTGTCGGTGGTGAATGTGAGGCCGGAGTTGTGATGCCAGTTGTTGTCGGAGCGGGGGTTGCAGGGGCATCATCGAAGAGAGAGAAATCCATACTAGGTTCAGAATCCTCGTAATTCGTCGGGTTAGGGTTACTCGCAGGTGAATCAACACCGAATAGCCCGCCTTCTCCAAACATTGAACCCATAGCATCTGAGAAAGCCTCGTCAAGTCTATCCTCCTGTGATGGATCCTTTTCGTGATACCATTCAGGTGGTTCTTCGCGACCCCAAGCCCTCTCGTAAGCGGAGCGAGAATCAGTAGATGTTGTCGGATAATTTGTGGCTGTAGCAGGTGTTGGATCTAAGGCGTCTAAGGAAGCAAAAATGCCACCCTCCTGTGAAACAGGTTGTGAAAACGAAGGTTGAGTGGCAACAGAAGCCGTTGGTCTTGAGGTAGTTGTTTCAGTAGAGTGGGAAATCATAGCTACTGGTTCAGCCTCAATAATGTTCGATTCAGAATTATCTAGCGTGTCTGGTGCGTTGAGAAGAGCCCTTGGCTGGTTTTGTGCAAGCAATCTTTCTCTCTCTTCTTCCAATTCTTGTAGGCCAGCCTTTGCTTCTTCGATTGTACAACCATGCATAACACGGTCGACCATCATACACAATCGCAGCAATTCTGACTGAGTCCCTGTGACGAGGTATTTGTCTCCAGCATTGGTTTCTATCGACAATACAGGATTCTTCAATTTAACATAGCCAAATATCGAAAGAGCACCTGTTGCTGCTACGGCCCAACCAATTGGAGGAGTGATTATTGTTGCACCTACCCAGACTCCAACAGCTCCTATGGTAAGGAAACTATTCGGCAATTTTGCTAAGTTGATATTTCTCAGAGTTGAGATGTTGGAGAGATTGATTCTGATTCCATATCCTGAGTAGTCCTCAAAGGTTAGCTGTCGCTCTGTGAGGATTCCGCAAAATCTCCCACTTATGCCGACTAGACTTAGGTTATCGAATAGTTCCGAATCTCCTTCATCCAGTCGGGCATTACGCCCGGCTGAGTACATCCCACTTGACCGAGCGCCTCCTCGAGGCTATAACTGCTCGGGAAGGTGAGCAGGGTTAGAGCCGCCTTGCGTGCGCGTGAGACGAGCGCCGAGAGCCCCGTGATTTAGAGTCGGAAAAACGAAACTAGGATTGTTCGATAGTTTCCACTCTACCGATAATTCTCATCGGCATAGCATCAAGTTGTGTAATCAATATCTCTGGTGAGCCTTCGGCTCTAATCCAGAGAGGACTCTCCCATTCCACAGAAATTATTTCTCCATCAACTTGCTTTATTCTGCCTACAACGAATTGCAAATCAACTGCGGCATGGATTACATCTTCAGTTGTTAATTTCCTCTTTTGAAATGGAGCATTTTTGATTTTTATTTTTGAATTATCATGGCGATTGAGTGCCTGTGATTCAGGATGAATAATCATGCATCCACGGTGTAGTGCCTCCTCTCTTAGATTCCTCAATGCAACTCCAACACGATCACCTGCAATAGCCGAATCAACATCGTCGTCCATCACTTGCAGAGATCTAACCACACCGGTTTCGTTTGCTGGCAAAATTACTACCTCGTCATGCTTGTTTACTGTGCCTGATTGAACATATCCAATTGCAACTAATCCCACTCCTTTGACATTGAAATGTTGGTCAACAGGCAATACCAATTTTGTGTAATTATTTTTCAACAGAACTGCATGCATGTGTTGATACAATTCCTCTCTGATATCATGTGAATCAGGAACCGATTCATACAACTTCCAAGTTTCTAGACCAGCCTGTGATAGAATCATATTGACTTGTTCTGAATCCACCCATTGCCCCTCAGAAGGATTGATGATTGCAATTCCTCTTTCGATGCCGGCTGCGCCAAAAGATACCAAAATCTCACCTAGCGCCGCATCGACATTTGTGATTTCTACAATACCAACTTCGGCAACGTTGAGAACTGACAAAAGAGGTCTAAGTCTTTCTGGATGCCTTAGTGGGCGAAGTAAAGAAAGAACACAGGTTTCACCCTCTCGCTGTTCTTTGTATACATATGATTCAATATCTCGAACATCGTTAGACTTGGCTAAGGTTCTGGCGAGTTCTTCACTGCCTACAAAGGCGACATTCAGCACCGGCATGGATTGCGCGGGCGGAGATATGGTCATCAAATCGACGGGTGAAAATGGTCGGCAATGAGTTCAAATGTGACCCAATGTATGGATAATTATGGAAGAACAGCGCCCAGAGGCTGTAATCCTCAATCAAGGGACTAAACCTGATAGAAGTTTAGGATCTCTTTCCCATATTTTAGCCCCTTTTACGGGATTCTTAGCACCTTTGGTAATTTTTGCAATAAAGAATGATGAAGCGAGGCAAAATGACCCACTACTTTCTTCTCATCTAAAAGAATCTCTCAATGCCTCCATTACTTTCATGATAGCTTCATTTATACATGGTATTTTGACGATAGTTTTGATTGGCTGTTTCACCCTATTAGTTCATTGGATACTCTACATAATTTGGGCATTCAACGCTAACTCAGCACTACAAGCAGGTCAAGAATACCGATATCCTTTCACATTTCGTTTTGTTAATTAGCGCATAGCATCTCTTGCTCGTTGTGCTTGAGCCCAGAGTTCTTTCTCTTCGTCGCTGGTTGCTGTGAATTGAGGAACATCTACTGGCCGCATCGAGTCATCGATTGCGACCATGAAAAAGAATCCAGAACAAATCTCCTCAGGGTCCCAATTAGAACGTGTCATTCTGCATGATCTCACCAAGACTCCAACGGTCCTACGACTGGTCCAGACAACCCTTGCTATTGTTCTAATTACATCCCCTTGGTAAGCCGGTCGCTTGAATTTCAATGCGTCAACCGAGACGGTCACAAATTCATTGTGAGCGAATTGGCTAGACGCCATTCCAGCGGCTGTATCCATAATTGACATCAAGCGACCGCCAAACAGCGTATCTAGGGCATTTGTATCTCCAGGAAATACTTCATTCAGTAGCACGACGGGTACGGAGGAGCGCGGTTCAGCCATCTCTCTCAGATACGGCCGCACACTCACCCTCCTTCAATACAACCACCGCAGGATAGGCCTTGAAAGCGGTTATTTGACCGTTCAAGTCAAGCCATGCAGACGATTCGGGATATTATGAGCGAAGGTAAATTGGTTTGGGAACCGGTGATTTTCGATGACCCGGATGGTGGCAGAATTCTGCTATGGCCACACTTACCTTGCGTTCGAATGCCAACTGTACTCCGAACTAGGGAACATTGGGATGGAATTGCTTTGCTGGCATCCGAGGATGAAATTAGAGGATGGCCTCAGGAGGAAAAGGAGGATCAAGAAAGTCCTGGAATACATGTCGCCGCAGCTATGGCTTCTGGCACAGTTCTAGGTCGCCTTTTGGATGACTTAACAATCTACGATGTTGATGGTCCAACTATTCCGGATCCTGAACCTATGAGATTATTATATCACGCAAATAATGCTCGTGGAGGTTTACCGATATACGCATTAGAACCTCCAATAGAGGATGAAGAATGGGTAGATTGGATGACTCGTGCTGCCGATGAACAGGTATCTATGTCTTCATTGATTTCTAGTGTTACAATTGGCAGGCGTTGGAAAAAATTACGAAGCGCAAAAGCAAGTCTTGTCGAGGCTGCAAAGGGTGTAGATGCTGAATTAGGTGCAGCAGCAGCCTCCAGCGCAACATGGTGGCAAGAGGAAAACAGAGGCCTTACTGCTGAATTAATCTCCGAACGGTCATCTCGAATTGTCTCGAGAATCAGGGGTGCTCTTGCAGACCTTAGAGAGGGTAGAGTTGATGACTCCGATACAACAGGACCATCCCTGATGGTTCCGGTCCATCAACCACGTCTGCCCTCTCTATTGAGGGCCTTCGATGGTTATCCGGATTCCGAAACCATACAACCGATACGAACTGAGGAGGTCTAGATATGGACGAAGATGCAAGGATAAGAGTCAATGTTGAGACTCAAACATTCCGTTTCATCCCTGGTAAGCCAATCAAGCATGATGATGCTGTTAAACTTGCAAAGGGTATCAAGTCCGGCCCATGGGTTGTGATTAGTCACAAGGAACCTAGGGCAACCTTCGTGGTAGAGGAGTCGGGTAGCGTATTAGTTCATGGAATCGCTAGATTGGAAGTTGCTCGATTAGTCATTCAAGAACTTCTGCTAAGTCTTGGAATGTCTGAAGAGGGATTACACTCAGAAGCAGGAGATATGTTGGTTAGTTTCTCATTTGGACGAGCGGTTTTACTGGACTTGGCTGCGGCTAGATTTGCAGATGTAGAAAAGGATGAGAGGGTTGGCTGTATTCGAATAGATGCAAATAGACACAACTGCAATCTTCTGGTATTCAATAATGGCCACGGAGTTGTAACCGGACAATCCTCCAAACGAGTCGCCGAGATGGCAGTTCGCCATTGGGCCGATCAGTTAGATGAGGAAGGCGCATTGGCATGAGCTTCATTGTCGACGGGCGCTGGACAGGTCCAGTCGTCGACCAACATATCCACCTAGATCGCTCGAACAGATATCTTTCAGCGATTGAAGAATTTGTTCGAGTTGGTGGAACTGGAATAATGTTAGTTCACAAACCAGGGTTTGGTGGAGCCTTACCCATCAACAAAGAAGGCTATCGTAGAGCCTATTCTGAAACTATTTCGATGGCGGAAGAGGTAAGAGAAAAATTTGCAATCACAGTCGGAGTAGTTTTAGGTCCTCATCCCGTTGCTTGGGAGCGCCAAATATCTGAGTTGGGAATTGATAGAGCAAGCGAATTACATCTAGAATCAGTCGATTTAGCTCTTGAGTTAATCGAGCAAGGAAAGGCACACTGCCTCGGTGAAGTTGGAAGGCCGCATTACGAAGTTAGCGAGGAAATATGGACTCAAGCAAATGAAAACCTATCTCAAATCATGGCCGAAGCCGCAATTTCAAAAGTCCCCATTCAACTACACGTCGAAGATGCTGGTGCACAAACCTACTCTGAAATTTCTCAATTGGCAATTAAGTCAGGACTTCCTCTCTCGCAGACCGTTAGGCATTATGCCCCTCCAGATGTATCTGCTAATTTCACCCATGGATTAGCCTGCACTGTGAGTGTTGGTCGAGGTAGCGTCGAGGGGTTATTGTCAACCCATGCAAATGCCTCAGCACCATGGGGTATGGAGACCGACTACCTAGACGATCCTCGTCGACCTGGTGCTGTTCTTGGGCCCAAAACAATCCCCAAAAGAACGGACGAATTGTGCTCTGCTCTTCTTGTTGAAAACGGCCCAAATGAAGTAGAAAATTTTCTTTTGAAAATACATTCTGAGTGGCCAAGCGAATTATACGGACTAGAATTTTAATTTGCTTTCTCAAAAGGAGATTTTAGTTCTGGAGTAAATGTCAACATCCCCCCTAGAACAAAGAGAACTAGGAATCCAAAGAAAAGTTGTAAATCACCCCAAGGTAGACTATTTCCCGAGAATTCAAAGATCATCTTCCAAAGTGGAACATTGATTGGTAAAAAGATGAATAACATCGCGATACCTAACCTCTGCCTTAGAAGCATAACTTGCCGAAACGTCCTTCCTTTTTGAAATTCAGCGACCTGTGACGCTAAGTTAACACACCGAATCGGTCAAAGACTAGTCCTCAATCGGCGGGTTGCGCGTTCGTGGTGTAGGGGTAGCACAAGAGGTTTCCAACCTCTTTGCCCGGGTTCAAATCCCGGCGAGCGCACCAGATATCTCGACATAGCCGTGCAGACCGAAGGTCTGCACGATAGTGAAGGATTCATAGCCCACTGTCAGGGGAGGTCCGAATGATGACACAGGCGATAGCTGATGGTATCGCCAAAGATTCGTCTGATAAGCAGGATGAATCTCAAGTCATAGGTCGCCAAATATGGAGAATTATCCCATATGTTACAAGATATTGGCAGAGGGCATTAGGAGGACTTCTATCCAATATGGGTGCTAGGGTCTTCGATCTAATTCCCTTCATCGCAATTGGGATGGCTGCGGATTACTATAATCCAGACAACCCTAAATTCACCGATTCAAGAATTGAAAGTTTCGTCACACTCGATATCTTACCTTCAATAGGTCCGATCAATTCAGTTGAATTGGGATTCGGGGCATTAATTCTCATATCTTTTGTAGTTTTAGCGGTTTTTCAGGGATTGAGTAATCAGTTATGGCAATCCATTGCCTACATGGCCCAACATGACATCAGGATGGATGCCACACGATCGTTACTAAGCATGGAAGCTTCGTACTTTGAAACTAGACAAACTGGAAATCTAATGTCAGTCTTGTCTGCCGATGTAGCACAATTAGAAGATGTAATTTCTGATTCTAGTACCAGCATAATTAGAATTTTTACAACCCTAATTACGGCTTTTGCAATTTTATTTTGGATGTCCCCAACACTATGTGCGATACTATTCACTCCGTTTATCCTGATTGTTCCAATGGTTATTTGGTTCTCAACAAGGGTTCAGAGAAAATATCGTAGACAGCGTGAGAGCACCGGAGGTATCGTAGCAATACTTGAGAATGTTCTCGCGGGGATAACTGTTGTTCAAGCCTACAATTCTACCCAATTTGAGATGGAAAGAATAGATGGTCAAAGTGGAGACTATAGAGACCAAGCAATTCAAGCAGCATTCATCAGAAACAGGTTCATCCCTGGCTTCCACATCGTCGCCGGAATTTCTTTTGGTCTACTGGTATCAGCAGGAGGTTGGTTGATGAGTTCAGGTGAAATTAGTGTTGGGCAGTTCGTCACATTCCTCTTAATTTCCACAAGAATGACAATGCCTCTCTGGATTCTAGGAATGTTGCTAAATCAATTACAGAGAGGCGAGGCAGCCTCCCGTAGAGTATTCGCATTGATTGATTTGGAACCGTCAATTTCCGATTCTGAAGAGGCTGTGGAATTAGCTGAGCCAATTTCATCTATTTCTTTTGACTCAGTCACATTTGCATATCCTGGTACCGCAATCAATGTCTTGAACGATGTTTCATTCAAGGTTGAATCTGGAGGATTTTTGGGAATAATGGGTCATACAGGAGCAGGTAAATCTACCATTCTAAAGTTATCCGAAAAGTTCTACCAACCACAATCAGGGCAGGTGAGAATCAATGGTCAAGACATATCAGAATTCACAATTCATTCGGTTCGCTCACGAATTGGTTTTGTCAGTCAAGACCCATTCTTATTCTTTGGAACAATTAGAGACAACGTCGCCTACGCTCGCGAGGCTAGCGATGATGACGTAAAGCAGGCATTAGAAACGGCTGGTGCTTGGGAATTTGTTGATGAAATGGAAGAAGGAATGAATACCATGGTTGGTGATAGAGGAGTCAGACTTTCAGGTGGTCAGCGCGCTAGGATTAGCCTCGCTCGAGCCCTGCTGATGAATCCAGATGTGCTAATCCTAGACGAGGCAAGCGCTGCTTTAGATGCAGAGACTGAGAAGAGGATTCAACAATCACTATTCGGTGGAGGAAATGGTTCCAATGGTAAGAAGAGAATCACCATTGGTGTTGCTCACCGATTGGCAACAATAAGAAACGCCGACGAGATTATTTCTATGGTTGACGGAGCGATTGTAGAACGCGGTTCCCATCAAGAATTACTCGAAAACGATAGTGTGTACGCTTCACAATGGGCAATTCAAACTGGAGAAATTGAAGCAGAGGATTGAGTATGTCCATCGAATGGGTCTCCGTTGCTCCGGGGAAAACCGAGATTGGAAGTGATAATCGCTCAATCTTGTTTGGAGGAATTGGACCAAAACACATGGCAGAGATAAGTTATCGATACTCAATTACCAAACATCCGATCCTAATCGAAGAAGCTGAAAAAATAATCCAATCAAAAGAAGCGAGTTTGGCAAGTGAGTCGGAGTGGCAATTAGCTTTTGATCAAGGAGCGATTTTTGGTAATGAAGAACTTGAGAAACTTTCTGATTGTTGCAAAGGAGATTACTGGAGTAAAGCACTGGATGGCAGTCCTCATTTGATGGATGAATGGACATTCCATATTGCAAAACAATGGTCTTCAGGTAAACCCGCTACAAAGCTATTGGCGAAAGGCTCAACCGAAACAAAATTTGTCCGATTGGTAAAGAGAGAAGATGATTCAAAGTTCGAGAAAAATCCTCAGAGACTACCAGCTAATCGAGACACTGCGAGGCTACTAAAAGAGGAAATAGTGATCGCTATGATCGTTGGAATCATTCCTTCATTTGTTTGGGCATACTTCAACGCAAGTGAAGGGTATATCCAAACGGGATGGCCTGGATTGGTTTTTGGAGGGATAATTCTAGGTTTGTTTTCAATGCTTTTCTGGCGTCCGAAAACCACTTCCTATCGACTAGGTAGAAACTGTGGAAAGGTCAAACCAAACCGTGGTAAATCACTGTGATATTATTAATTTATATCTACAGAATTCTTCTTCATCTTCAGATTCCACTCGACTAACTAAGACACCACTTTCAGGAGTATATCTCTCTGTCAGTGCCCCTTCGATAATCCCATCATCGAGTGACCAGAGCGGCAGGCTTTCAGAATCTGATGAACTGTTTGAAAGCTCTACTTTGATGTGAAAATCTGGATCCAAATCGTAGCTTAGTTTCCCAAGTCCTGCATATTCCCACCAGTCCATCATCTCATTCAGAAATTCGATATTTCCGTCNATATCCTTCAAGCTAAAAGCTAATTCTTGACCTATGCGATTTCCGACCTGTCGAAGCAGCGAAGTCAGGTCAATTCCGAACGCACTTAGGCTCTGAACTCCTCCGCTTTCTAGCTCCCTTCGTGCCTCACTAACTTCTAATCCAGAGGCCATGAAGGCATCAGGATTGAATGGTGTGTCGGTTTCTGGAAGATTATCTTTAATTTCTAATACTTCACGAATTCTCTCAAGGAATGACATACTGTCGAGAGTTAATTTGAGAGGGTCGACAATTTTCTTTTCGGTAAATCTCTTTGACGCGGTCTCGAAAGGAATTGCCTCTTCCCAAATTGCATCGATTAAATTCAATTGAGACTCAGCGAAGGTTTCTGACTCTACAAATAATGCAGCATCTTCTTTTCCTCTTCCAACCGGATTTTCTTCCATATTCAGATATTGTATGACTTCTGATGAATCTACCACCGCACCTTGCGCATCTAGGTCATCTGAGTGTTTTATCTCAATAAGGTCATTCAATTCCCCGTAGAATCTCGTTGTTCGCCTATCCAATTGGGCCAGAACACGGATTACAATACCTCTTTCAGCAGCAGAGTTAACTTCTGCAAGTGCGGGGTTTCTGCACAGTTGTAATATGCCAAATTTACCCAGAACTAATGTGAGGCTTTCCTCTGCATCTTCGGCCATTTTTTCTACTCTCTTCAGGATGTGGACTCTTTCTTTGAGCACTGCGAATTTTGGTTCATCGGATACTCTTTCCTGTTCAAAAGAAGAAGTCTCTTTTCCCGCAATCAAATTTCCATAACTTTCTTCCATTCGGCTAAGTTGTTCCTTATTGATTTCAATTAAATGAGATACTACCTCGTTTATCGAAGGGCTAGAAAATCTCATTGGTCGATCTGCGGTTGACGTGACAATTCCAGTTCTTTGTAACCTCTCCAAGGAATTGTATGCGTCCAGTCTAGTTGTGCCTATTTTTTTGGCAATTTCACTCGCCTTCATGTTCGGTGTACTGGACAATACCATCACAGTATTCACCTCTCTCTCTGAGAGGCCAGCATCCATCAGTAGTCGTTCCCAAGTCATTAAATCAACTCGTTACGCTACTTAGAGAGCGAAGAATCTTAGCAACATGTTGACGAGGTCTAAATAGCCAATCGTAAACAAAGTGAATTTTGTTATCTGGGCCAATAACGAAGGATGACTTAGAAGGGAATCTTCCAAGATGGACTGGGACTCCGTAGCTATCAGCAATCTTTCTTTCTGGGTCTGAAAGCAGGACGAAAGGAAGCCCTAATTCTTCTTTGAATTCCTTGTGTTCGTCAACGGTGTTTTGACTAATTCCGATAATTTCTGCTGGGGGTTCAAGGGACTTGAAAATGTTGTACTGCTCCTTGAATGATAGACAACCTCTTTTGCATGTTGGAGAACCATCTTCGGCGTAAAAGAATAGTACTTTCCAGCGACCGTCTAAATCGCCGAGATTGAACTCTTCACCTTCGCTGGTCAACGCGGAGAAGTCTGGTGCGGTTGTACCCACTAGTGACTGCATGTTTTGTTCCCCCCTCAAGTTTCTTTTAACCTAATCTAAGTCTAGAAGGTGGCCCATTCTAGCGCCTTTAGTGGCAAGGTATTGGCTGTTAAAGTTAGATATTCCAGTTACATGCTCAAGCCGTTGTTTGACGTCAATTCCATTCTCAATTAGTCCATTTATCTTCAAGGGATTGTTTGTCATCAACCGAATAGAGCCGACTCCTAAATCCTTCAACATCTCGGCGGCGACATCGTAAGTTCGACCGTCCGCTGGCAAGCCTAGGAGAAGGTTTGCATCCAAGGTATCATGTCCCTGATCTTGCAATGCGTAAGCCTGTATTTTCGAGTAGAGGCCAATGCCCCTGCCTTCCTGGCGGAGGTATACAATTGCTCCACATCCTTCTTCCTGAATCCTGCGCATAGCGGACTCTAGCTGAGGTCCACAATCACATTTTAGGGAACCGAACGCGTCTCCAGTAAGACATTCGGAATGAATCCTAACGAGCGGTGTGTTTTCGGGATTAGAAATATCTCCCGTGTACAATGTTGTGTGTTCTTTTCCATCTGGGCCGACAAACACCCTAATTCGAAAATTCCCATGTTGAGTCGGCAGGAATGAATCGGAGTCAACTTGCAGAGGTCTAATATCGTCTATTTGTATCGTCATTCAATTGCCGCCTTACTGCATTACCTTATCAAAGACTGTTTTGATTGAGCCGATTTTGAAAACACTCAGTTATATATCGCACGCAACTCAAATTTTAGCATGACCGACAGAGGAATTTCTCCAGACGAAACCTTTTCGTCGGCTCTGTCAGTCTCCATATCGGCCAATGCTCCAAACTCTACAGGCCGAATAACCCGTCTCAACACCCATGAGGTTAACCAAAAAGGTGAATTTGTCCTTTACTGGATGACATCCTCCAGAAGGTATCATCACAATTCTGCACTTGAACACTCGATCACTCTCGCCACGGAATTAGAAAAGCCGTTGTTAGTTGTTGAACCAGTTTCCATTCGACATACTTGGTCCAATGATAGGATTCTAACTTTTTTTGCCCAGGGTATTATCGATAACAATGCCATTTTTGCATCTAATCGAGTAACTTACGTTCCATGGGTAGAAACTCATAAACAATCCGGAAATAGACTATTGAAAAGACTATCAAAAAAATCGTGTGCTGTAGTTATCGACGATTTTCCAACTTACTTGCCAAGAGATGTCATGCGCCAGGCATCGAAGTTTTGCAGAGTGCGATTGGACGCAGTAGATTCCAATGGGATATTACCTATCGGTTGGGCAGATCGTGCCTTTCCATCTGCATATTCCTTTAGAAAACACATGCAACGAAACCTAATGAATGCTCTAGCCACACTTCCGGCATTTGACCCTATGGAAAATATCCAAACTGATTTACGTCTTTCAAATTCATACCTTGAGGATTTATTTTCCAAAGCGGGTAGCCCAATTACTCCATACGAATGGTTGTGGAGGTTAGCGCAAGGAGGAGATATCGGCAAGGAAGCTTGCGCTCCATTAGATATCGATCACGATGTGCCTCCTGTCGACTCGAAACGTGGTGGTAGATTCGAAGCAATTGCAAGACTCGAAAGGTTCCTCAAAAAAGGATTAGACAGATACGATACAGGTAGAAATAACCCCGATGATTCTGCAAGCAGTGGGCTATCGCCTTGGCTTCATTTTGGCCACATATCTTCTGTCGAGGTTGTCAAGGCAGTTTTGGAGCGTTCTGGATGGGACCCAAGTAAAATCTCAATCGAGGATACTGGAAGAGGAACAAGAAGTGGTTGGTGGGGTGTCCCAGAAGCTCACGAAGCCTTCCTAGACCAAATAATCACTTGGCGTGAACTTGGATTTAATTTCGCCCACATTAGAGAAGACCACGACTCAATCGAATCAATTCCAGAGTGGGCAAAGACCTCTCTAGATTTGCATTCTTCCGATCCTCGAGATGAATATACATTCGAACAAATTGAAAATGCAGAAACCGGTGATGAAATTTGGAACGCCGCCCAAAGACAATTGGTACGCAGTGGTCATATCGATAATTATCTCAGAATGCTCTGGGGTAAGAGAATTCTAGAGTGGGCTCCAGATCCCCAAACAGCCGCTGAATGGATGATTAACATCAATGATAGATGGGCTCTAGATGGTAGAGATCCAAATTCTTACACAGGAATTTTCTGGGTGTTGGGAAGGCATGATCGAGCATGGGGCCCAGAGAGGCCAATTTTTGGTAAAGTACGGTACATGTCTTCACAAAATACAAGGAAAAAGTTGCACCTAGAGAGATATCTTGCTCGATGGGCAGAAGACGCTCCAATTCCAAAGTGAGGGGGGATTAGGTGTACACATACGAGCATAATACAGTTGTCGAATCGAATATTGAAACTACATTCGATTGGTTTGAGCACGAAGGCTCTTTTCGCAGACTAATGCCTCCGTGGGAAGTCGCCGAAGAAGTCAGAGCAGATGAAACCCTAGAAGTAGGATCACAGAGAATTTTCCGTTTCCCAATGGGTCCAATTAAGATGACTTGGGTTGCTGAACACACTGCATACGATCCACCAAATCACTTTGCCGACAAAATGGTCAAGGGGCCATTTTGGCGTTGGCATCATGACCACAATCTGAGCGAAGAAAATGGGGTAACGACCGTGACTGATGAAGTAAGCTACCAAGTTCCATTTGGTCCACTCGGTAATCTGGCTGACAGAATATTAGGAGGGGCGTTGGTTAGAAGTCGAATCACTCGAATGTTCAAGGCCAGAGAACTCCGTCTTCAACGTGATTTACAGCAACATGGTAAATTCGCAAATCAAGCAAGAAAGAGAGTCCTTATTGCCGGTTCTTCTGGATGTATAGGAACTCAACTTGTCGCATTCCTAGACACTGGTGGTCACGAGGTTTGGAGATTAGTACGCCGACCTGCAAAAGTTGGAGCACAGGAACTAGAATGGTATCCCGACAAGGGAGAACTCGATGCAAGTATTCTTGAGGGATTTGATGTAATAATTCATCTCGGTGGCGTTGGAATAGGCGATAAGCGATGGAATAAGCGCAGAAAACAAATGATTAGAGATAGTCGTGTAAATAGCACTAAATTACTCGCAGATGCAATTTCTACCCTAGAAAATAAACCAGAATGTATGATGTTAGCCAGCGCTGTTGGCTGGTATGGCGACAGAGGAGATGAGCAGTTAACAGAAGATAGCACACCAGGAGAAGGCTTCCTGCCAAATATTTGTAGAGAATGGGAAGATGCTGCATCCACTGTCGAAGAATCAGGAGTAAGAACGGTATTTCTTCGAACGGGNATAGTNCTAACCGCNACAGCAGGAGCTCTTGGAAAGATGCTTTTTCCCTTCAAGATGGGAGCTGGCGGTCCTATTGGAAACGGAAAGCAATGGATGTCTTGGATTTCACTTGATGATGAGATATATGCGATCAATCATCTAATGATGAATAATGATTCCAAAGGAGTTTACAACTTGTCTGCTCCAAATCCAATTGAGCAGAAAAAATTCGCAAAGACTCTCGGTAGAGTATTGAGAAGACCTGCCTTTGCTCCGTTACCTCGATTCGTGGTCAAGATTCTCTTTGGTGAAATGGGCGAGAAATTAACTCTTGAAAGTCAAAGGGTGTTGCCTACTAGACTAGCATCAGAGGGCTATCAATTCATTCATGAAGATCTCGAAATGGGTCTCAGAGATACTCTGGGACTTTGGAGATAAATTCAGATTGGAGTCCTAAAACCAAGCGCTCTGACTAAGCACCAACCAGTGCGACCTTCGAAAATAGCGAATGCTCCACCTACGAATGCTCCAGCAGGTACCAGCCAAGCTAACTCTGGGGCGCTGATTAGCAAGCATGCCGCCGCTAAACCGAGTGAGGAAACCACTCCCATAATACCCAATCGAAGCCTAACGGCTTTACCCCGAGCATCGATATTACACTGGAATGCCATGAAAACAGGACAATAATCTAGGATATTAAGGCCTGTTTTACAAATTGAATGCAATCAATCACGTGAACGGTCATCGATTTGTAACCCTGGTCGGCCGCGAAATATTCTCCATTTACCGCGCAGTACACCGGTTCCATAATTCCAATGAAGGGTATAGGTAACTATTGAAGAGAGAAAAATGGTCCATGCATTTTTACTCGGCGAATTGCCCTTAGCTGAACCGTACCAAGCAAGCAGATTGTACAAAATCATCAAGGTTGGAAGTGCGTGAACTGCAATTCTCTCAGTTCCCATAGGAACTCTATCTAAACTAATATCCCAGAAATCCGGCCACGCCAATCCTCCATTCACAGCACCCCAGAAAAATAATGCAAATGCTGCAATAACTATCGGAGGGAATGCTGCAACCATTGAATGAGTAAATGCATGTAGTTCTGGATATTGGTTACTGGCTAGAGTTCTAACGAGTCCATAATTACCGATTTGTTTCTTCACGCGCGAAAGGTTTCTTCGCCGGTGCCACATTATCGCAGTTCTATCGGTCCACAATTTATGACCAGCCATTCTAATTCGGTGGTCGAGCATTACATCTTCTGCTCCGATTGCACCCTGATCAAATCCTCCTACTTCTTCCAAAACTGAGCGCCTATATGCAGAATTAACCCCAGGTAGTTGAGTTACTTCTGATAATTCCGAATCCCCTACCTTTCCGTAATTTGTACCCGCGGTAAAGATTGTTGAGCAGAACGTGACATCGATTACACGTTGCCAAAGAGTTGATTCTTCAACAGGAGCGAAATTAGGCCCACCAACTCCTGCAACATCATTTCTCTCAAACCATCGAACTAATTTTGCCACCCAATCCTCCGGTACGATTACATCATCATCTGTAAATAGAACCAAATCTGAAGATGAGGCTTCAATTGCAATATTACAAGCATCAGCTCTTGTTCTAGAACCGGAATCATCGACAAATCGTATACCCTTACTTTCTGCGACTGACTTTCCAGGGTCGTTACTAGGTCCAACTACAATGATTTCTAGTGACCCAGAATAAGTTTGATTAGACAATCCATCTAAGGCAATTTCCAATTCTTCGGGATTGCGAACACTAGGGATGATTACACATACCGAGGGCTCACTCATGAATTGTCCGAAACCGCTCTCGCTTTCAACCACACTCACAATATGACAGCGTCGAATGTCATCATGGGTCATTGCTGACGCGTGGCGCTAGGAAGTAAGTCCAAGACGCGCCGCCTTCATTTGAATTCCATGAAAGTCGCAAAGGATAGCGGTCTTGGAACTCAACAGTAACTTCCTCGGTTAGACCGCTAGCCAACTTGCGGCTGAGCGGGTCAAGGAATTGGAGAGAATAGGTCGATGCGGTAGGCTTTGGAGCGACTAACTCCGACATTTCACCTGCATCGAAGCGAACATTTACTCCTTCGCCAGCTTCTACAGTAACCGACACGGTCATCTGGTTCTTATCGAGGCTTAAATCGACTAACTCTCCAACAAACTTTGCAGCGCGAAGGGCTCTAGATAGCCTGTCTGCACTCAAAGTTGCTTTGCATTCAAAGTCCAAATCAGGTTGGCGAGGCTCGTTAATCGAGCCCGTATCCAGTCCGCGGAGAATTCGATGAACCTCACCTACTCGGACATTGATCGCTCCTGTTGCACCATCATAATCCAACTCAACCAAGTCATTTGGTCCTGCCAAAGTAAGAAGGTCGCGAAGCTTTCCAAGTTCCAGGCCAATCTCTACCGGCTCGACTTCATATGTCTCGAAACAAGCATCTGCTACCGTAACCGATAGCAATGCTACATGGGAGCCGTCAACGACGGTCGTGCTCAAGCCATTTTCACCCCAACTCAGTTTGGCTTCTTCGGTAAGAACCGATAGCAAATCGACAATTTCTCGCATCAGTTGCTGTTTGGCAGTGACTCTAAGCATCCCAACACCTACCTAAGACCCCTCCAACGGGGGGTTCTTCATGGTTCGCTAATGAGATTCCAGACTATATTAACTGAAAACGACCCACGTAGTGGGTCGCAAGAGTAATCATTGATACTCACGGAATTTGTGCCCACAACCCTCGCAGGTGCATATTTTTGTCTCGGGTTCATCGCTTGACCGAGTTTGCATTAGCACGACAAAAATTCGATCACCATCGCACTCAGGACAACGATAATCACCAACCCAGAGGGTTCCTCTGGCGACTTCTTCTTCGACAACTTCGGTAAGGTGTTTGAGGTCCTTTGCAGATGAAGAAGCAGTCGCTTTGGATAAATCGACGGTTTCTCCAGTCATTGGGTCGGTGAATTCCGCACCCTTTCCATCCGACCCACTAAGAGGTCCTTCGTAACCGCATTTGTAATCAGTACAACGGATATTACCGTCTGGTGACATGAATCCTAGAGTACCACATTCTGGACAGAACACTCGTAATCCTCCCTTTGCTGTGTCTAAGTGACCTACCTGCGCTCGTTGGATATGTACTTCAACATTCGTAATTGATTATTCCAGTTTTTTACCCAACAATGGATGTCGAAAAGCGCCAACCAAGCCAAGCCAATGCAATACTACCTAGTATGGTTGTTGTTATCATTATCACAGTAGATGATGCATCAGATTCTGCTAATCGAATTGAATCAACAGCGAATGCTGACATTGTAGTAAAGGCCCCCAATACACCGGTTCCAAACAATAACACGACATCATCTCCAATAGTTGCACCAGCAGCTACCGCACCCAATAATATGCCTAGAAGTAAAGATCCAACGAGGTTTGCGGTAATTGTTCCCCAAGGCAAGCTATCAGCAGGCAGCCACTGTTGCAAGGCGTAGCGAGCTACCGCTCCTATAGCACCACCAATCCCCACTAATGCAGCAAGTCGTAAGTCCATGCTTTTCTGGCGCTGTAATTCGGTTATTGACCGCTTCCCGTGAATTTTCTGAATAGCGCGGGATTCAAGCGGAATGGACTTCTCGCGATAGTCATGAAATTGCATTACGACTGGCGGCTAGCCCGCGTTGTCGATGACGAAGGAGTCATCCATGACGAGGTAGTTTGGTCAAGTAAGCGCTCGGCTGGAGCCATTGCTGACCGCCTTTGGGACTTGCAACGTGGGCGTTTGAGTCCAGAAGCTCGCACCCTGACCGATAGATTTCCCGAAGCGGTAATAGATGCACTTGGTGCGATGTCGGATGAAGATTGGCCTGAACTCGATGATGAAGAATCAAAATTGTTTGAAAGAGCAACTCCAATTCTGGCTAAGAGAGGAGTTGCGGATGCCGCTGGCGATACGGACCGTCGATTGGATATGCTAGTATCTTCAGCGGCGGAACTTCGTGCGTCTTGGACTACCAATGAGGCACGATGTGTGGAATGGGCAGGTCTTTTCCTCTCGGAAGTAGATCTTGATGCTCAACGAGATGATATCCCACCTGCGATAGCCCAATCAAAATCAATCGAAGATGCTGCAACCACACTGGAAGTGGATTCACCGGCTCATTCACCCTCAGATATCGAATGGCAAGCATTGCGAGATCATGCTAGGGGCGTAGTAGAGTTGACCGAACGACTAGNAGCACACGAGAATGCTATTCGTGATTTGGCCGAGCAACATGTACCCAGTCTTGCAGCCTTAATCGGGCCGCTAGGAGCTGCTAGAATGGTAACTTTAGCGGGGGGTAGAGAGAGGTTGGCTAGAATGCCATCAGGCTCCTTACAGGTGCTAGGTGCACACGCGGCGATGGCTGCACATAGACGTGGAGCGGCGCCACCAAAGCATGGAGCAGTTCTCTTCAGTATGCCTCAGATTTCGCGCTCGCCTCGATGGGTGCGTGGAAAGATTGCAAGATTCCTCGCTGGAAAAGCCTCAATCGCTGTTAGGTGCGATCACTTTGGCGGAGAACCTTGGGATGAAGAGACCGTTGCTGGGATTCACAAAGAGACCGAGGCTATCAAGGCCAAGTTCCCTAAGCCACCTAAGCGGAAGTGATAGATTTGCCAAAACCCATCAAGCTCGCTTGGGGTATTCGTCGAGAAGGTAGAAGCCTTTGGTCACGTAACGCAGTNAAAGGGNTCTCCGTAAGAGGNGAGAGGCGGAAAAGAGACGGCAGAAATGAATGGCGTCTTTGGAATCCCAATCGATCAAAGATAGCCGCCAGTATCCTCAAGACCAAGCGAGATGCATCCGCACTATTGCCGGAATCCGGCTCTACTTGTCTCTATCTTGGTGCTTCTTCTGGCGGCACTGTAAGTCATATTCACGACAATGTCTGTGGTGCAGGAAATCATCACGGCGGACAGGTGGTNGCAGTGGATATTTCTCCCAGGATGATGCGTAATTTAGTCAAGTTGGCTGAACGCCGCCAAGGTCTAGTTCCAGTCTTAGCAGATGCGCGTAATCCACTTGCGGTTGCTCCGTACATTAGAGGTAAAGCAGATTGGTTGCATCAAGACCTAAGCATAGGTGATCAGGTAGAGACCTTCGTCAGAATGACTTCGGTATTTCTCAAAGAAGGTGGAACTGCTATACTGTCTTTGAAAGCAGCCAGTGAGCGGTGGATGGTAGGCGGAGATGATGCTAGATTTGAACGCACAAAGAGCATCATAGAAGATTGTCCACATTTAGACTTACGAGAGGTAATCGACATCTCGGTATTCGAGGAACAGCACGCAGTGTTCCATTGTGTTAGAATATGATCAAGATTCTGCGCCTGCTGAAAGAGCGATTGCGAACACAATAATTACGGCATACAGCAATAAAACCGCAATAGTAAGTATAATTGAGACCCAAGAAACAACATTCGCCGCCTTTGCCATACCTGCATCTGGATGTCCGGGATGTTGTTCGGCTACCTCCATAGCAGATTTTGCAAGTATTAAACCAGGTATTGCAGTACAGCAACTAAATCCCATCAATCCTAAAATTCCTAGAATTAGTGCAGCAATAGCTTGTGTAGGNGGATATTGNCCTACCGCTGCTGGATTACTTACCCCTTGGACATACAATACTTCTGGGCCTTCTGGGTTAGGTGTTCCTTCTGATTGAGAATTTTCATCCAGTCATCTTTACTCCCTCTGCTTTGTTCGAATTCCTAGAATCCTTCTAGCACAGCCAACCCGCCAAAGAATAAAACCCCGATAATACAATACCAAGAATTGCGATTACTAAACTGATGATATTAACCACATTTGAGGCATTAATCATACCAGCTTCGGGATGGTGTGAAACGCCCTCAATCTTCTTCTTATCGGAGCTCACTAAGAACATAGCTGGAATTGTGAAAATCAACCCACAACAGCCTAACATTCCACAAGTACTTGCTGCAGCAGAAAGTACAGTCACTATTCCCAAAATGGCTAGAACTAATCCTGCAACAGCATTTGTTTGTACTGGCATTCCGCCTGAAACTTGTGGTCCTGCATTCACGTTAATTGTAGTAGGTTCCCCTGATATTTGTGGCCCACTGGAGTCCTCAGTCATACCAATTCGTCAGTGAATCGAACCTTCAATGCTTTGCACGTATAATCTAACAATGGATAACATCATTTTCTCAGACACACTGCCACGTATATGCCGGAGATGCCTGAGGTAGAAACGGTCCGTCGTGGGCTCATTCCTCATTGGGTAGGACGAAGAATTAGCTTTGTCGATTTACGCCGCCCTGACCTTCGATTTCCATTCCCTTCGAATCTTGAAGAAGCGCTCACAGGCGCTAAGGTAGTGGAGATTGGACGCGCCTCAAAATACCTCTTGATTCGCCTAGATAATGGAAATACTTGGCTAAGTCATCTCGGTATGACTGGAGTTTGGACAATCGATTCACCAGGCGATGGAAAGCACGATCATGTCTACGTTGAGTTTGATGATGGTGCGCTAACTTCCACTTACTCTGACCATCGTAGATTTGGCATAATGGATTTGATGCCAACATCATCTGAAAGGGAACATAAACTGCTATCTGGACTAGGGCCAGAACCGCTCACCAATGATTTCACTTTAGAATCGCTGAAGTCCGGTTTACATGGTCGTCGTAGCCCGATTAAGACAGTTCTACTCGATCAGCGAGTTATCGCAGGATTGGGTAACATATACGTTAGTGAGATTCTCCACCGATCAGGAATTTCTCCTACAAAAACAGCGGCTGAAGTGGCTGGAAAAAGTCAACGAATTGTTGTTGCAGTCGAGAGAATTCACAAATTTACCAATGAGGTGATTTTCGAAGCCATCGAAGCCGGTGGCTCAACGATTTCAGATTTCCGAGGTGTCGATGGTTCGGGGGACTTAGGCTACTTTCCTCAACAATTCATGGTATTCAACAGAGAGGGAGAAAACTGCAAGCAGGAAAATTGTGGTGGAACAATTCGACGCATCGTTCAATCCGGGCGCTCGACATTTTATTGTCCAAGATGTCAGAGATAATTACGACATGAGTCTCTTTACTACAGCTAGGTTTAGGCTGATTGGAACCAGTCTATTTGCATAAGGAATTGGCTTATTTAGAAAACCGGGAATCACTTCTCTTCTACCCTTACGCATGGCCTTTACTGCAGTCTTTGCTACCTTTGCCGCAGGTACTGCCCCAGATAATTCAAGGGCGCCCAATTCCATTCCAGCAACTTCTTGGAAACCGGTCTCAACGAAGCCTGGACATAACGCGGTAATAGATACTCCTGTTTTCTTCAATTCCGCATGCAAGGCGCGTGTGTAAGATAGAATATAGGCCTTAGTTGCACAATAAACAGCCATATTCGGGCCTGGTTGGTACCCCGCAATTGAAGCAACATTTAGTATCCTGCCTGATCCTTTTTTCTTCATTTCAGCACCATAATGGCGTGCTAAGTGGGTAAGGGCCCTGATGTTGAGGTCAATCATATTCAGTTGTCCTTCTTGGTTGAGGCTCAAATGCTCACCATGAAACCCGAAACCAGCATTATTGACAAGTATGTCAATCTCTCCAGTTTCTCTAATCAGATTCTCTACACCTACCTGTTCAGAGAGGTCTGATACAACTACTTGTACATCTATTGAATGTCTTTCAGTCAACTCTTTCGCGAGAGATTCCAATTCTGCTTTTCTTCTAGCGGTAATCACTAGGTCACAGCCCTGTGAACCCAAGACTTTGGCAATTTCTAGACCTATTCCACTTGATGCGCCAGTGACCAAGGCCTTCTCCCTCTGAGATGATATCATGGCCTTCGAATAGAGGTCATGGTAATCAATTAATTCTTCAATCATCCAACCAGATTTTTCTTTGATTGAATCAGATTTCCATCCGCTTAATATAGTCTGGAGTTTACTAAGATAGATACCGCTGGAGAAAAGTTTCAGACTCGTCTAACCAGTGGTACTTTCCCTCGGGAGGTCGAANCAAATATGGGTACAAATACAATCGGAAATCAGAACTGGAAATTGACGCTAATTCGAGACTACACAGTCTCCCAAAAGAACGAAATTGAAGTTGCTATGTTCGCCTACGGTAGAACCGCATCTGAATTGGAGGATGAAACAAGAGAATCAGCTCATCTCCCAACAGGCCTTATTCATCTTCTTGATAGAACTAAATTAACAAGTGAAGCACTTGAATCAGGATTTACAACAGAGATTTCAACTTCGACCCAAGACGGAGATGATTGGCATTGTTTCACTCGCACAGCGTTAGCTGTGAAGAAACTCCCTGGAATTCCATTTCAACCCACCAGAGCATTCTATGTTATTGAGGATGGAGAACAATTTTTCGAAATGATTGATTTATCCTGTAGAAGGCAGGAAACTACACTACCATTGAAAATTTGGTTGAGAGTGATTGAGATCGAGGTTGACGCTCTAGCATGGGCTATAGATTCAAATTTTTACTCCTGTGATGGGGGACACCAAACCACTCTTGATACTTGGATTGACTTAGCGCCACATGTAGCAAATTGCAATAATTCGACCAAAATGCCTCCTCTTCCCCTTCCGGGGCCCCCAGATGAACCGTACAAATTTCGCTAAGAATATTGATGGACGTTCGATTTTCCCAAGANGCTATGTCAGAACACTCTCTTCAACAGAAACTGATTGCCGAATTCGTAGGGACTTTCTTCCTAGCCTTGACAATTTGTACTGCCGCAGTGCATGGTTCAGCGGGAGATTATGCCCCGTTTGCTATCGCAGCGACTTTGATGGTAATGATCTACGGAGTTGGTCACATATCCGGTGCTCACTTCAACCCCGCTGTCACGGTAGCGGTATGGTTACGCGGTGCTTGTGAGAAGGATGACGTCGCTCCTTACATTGCAGTTCAGATAATTGCCGGAGCATTAGCCGCGCTTGCATCCGAGAACATATTGTTTGCAGAAACTAGTGTCACAGCTCTAGAAATGGACTCCGCCCAATCTCTCGGCGCTGAGTTCCTCTACACCTTCGCGCTTGTCTTTGTTATCCTCAATGTCGCCACTAGTGAGGCGACCGAAGGTAACGGGTACTATGGGGCTGCAATCGCCTTCGTTGTACTTGCAGGTGCATTGACCGTTGGTGGAATCTCCGGCGGGTCCTTCAATCCGGCTGTAACCGGCGCTTTATTCGTATCAGGAGTCGTTGAGGTTGCCGATTTGTGGATACATCTAGTGCCACAATTCATTGCAGGGATTTTGGCAGTTCAGGCATTCAAAGCGACTCAATGATTATCTTAGATTAACCCGAAAGTCTCATCCAGATAATATATCAAGATTCCAAGTGGAATTGCGTAAAACATGAAATTCAACAGGAATTGTACAGGTCTAGGTAAATCCTTGAAGTTATTGAACATATAATCCAAAACTGATGGAATTATCTCCTGTATTGGCATATTTTCACATATTCCTACGGAACTTTCCGCCGGTCTCAAACAAAGCCTGAGTAACTTGACCAACGGAACAATATTCGACAATATCCATCATCACTTCGAATAGATTACCACCATCTCTTGCAACTTGCTTTAGTCTTGCAAGACCTTCCTCGGCTTTCTGCTTATTTTCNTCCTTGAAGGCTTCATTTCGTTCGATTACCATCTTCTTCTCGCCTACATCGGAACGAGTGACATCCATATCGAATGAGTCTGCTTCGTCTGCTGAAAGGCTGGTCGCATCAGGATTGGTGAATGTGTTCACTCCAATTATTGGTAATTCACCAGAATGCTTCCTGTGCTCATAAACCATCGATTCGTCTTGTATTCGGTTACGCTGATAATTGACTTCCAAGGAACCTAAGACACCTCCACGGCGGTGCATTTCTTCGAATATTCTGAGAATTTCTTCCTCTACTTGTTCGGTTAACCAAGTCGAGAGGTGAGAGCCCTGCATCGGGTTCTCGTTAGCTAGCAATCCATATTCCTTGGATAGAATCATTTGGATTGCGATTGAATCCCTAACGGTCTCTTCAGTTGGGGTTCCGAAGGCTTCATCACGTGAGTTAGTATGGAGGGAGTTGGCATTATCTGCTAGAGCGTAGAGTGCCTGAAGTGTAGTCCTGTAGTCGTTGAAGGTAAACTCCTGTGCGTGCAAACTTCTACCACTGGATTGAATGTGATATTTCAGTTGCTGGCCACGATGACCTACTCCGTAGATATCTCGCATCGCAATTGCCCATATTCTACGAGCGACTCTTCCGATTACGGCGTATTCTGGATCCATACCATTTGAGAAGAACCAACTAAAGTTTCTGAGGAATTTATCAGGGTCCAAACCTCTTGCCTTGAATAATTCAACATAGGTTAGTCCATTGCTTAGAGTAAGCGCTGCTTGCGTTATTGGGTTGGCACCTGCTTCGGCAATATGGTAACCGGAAATCGAGACAAAGTAGTGGTTGCGGATGTTGTTTTGAACGTAATATTCAGCTACATCTCCCATCATTCTAAGAGCAGTATCGAGATTGAAAACAAGGGTATTCTGACCCATTGATTCCTTCAGTTGATCAGCCTGAACAGTACCCCTGACATTGTTCAATGCCCAGGCCTTGAGTTCCTGATACTCTTCTTCAGTTGGCTCTCGTCCGTTTTCTTTCTCAAACTTACGAACTTGTTGTTTGATTGCAACATTGAAGAAGGCTGCAAGGTGCCACCAATAGTTTCCATTGATGGTTTTTGATGTCGATGTATTGGGGGCGCACAGGTCGAAGCCTTCGAACAGCATATCCATCTCATCGACTGTGCTTATGCTGACGCCTGATTCGCAGACCTTCCCGAAGATATCCAGTCTAGTCTGCGGGTCTCTACCATATAGAGAAGGGGAATCGAAGGCGGTGCTAAGTCGATTGAATGGTTGGCCTTCGGAAAGGAAATGGAATCTCTTGTTTGTTCTCTCAGCGCTGCCTTCTCCTGCGAACATTCGCAGTGGAATTTCATCTTCGCGCTTGAATGGGAANACNCCNGCAGTGAANGGGAAGGTTCCAGGAACATTTTCAGAACGAATCCATTCCATCTTTTCGCCCCAGTCCTCTGTATCAGGAAGAGCGACTCGAGGTAGGTCGAGACCACTGAGCGTTTCTTTTGTCGTCTCGACTGGAATTTCCTTCTCTCTGACTGTGTAGGATGCATTACCAGAACGATATGCCGCAGCGCGCTCGTCAAATTCCTTCAGCATCTGCCAAGCAGATTCTGGAACTCGCTTACGAATTTCTTCGGCTTCCGCAGTCAGGTCAGCTGCAGATGTCAACCGGTTTGACTTGCGCATCTGTTGAGCAGCTGCTTCTAATTGCTGAACCAGCCTGACATTTCTCGAAGTCTCTTCAGTTCTAGCATGGTAATCTCGAACAGATGCGGCTACCTCTGCTAGGTATCCTTGTCTTTCAGGTGGGATAGGTGCGGATCGATGTGGTAGNCCATCAGCACCTAGTCGNGCCTCAGCCGCATCGAATGATTGNCCNTGTTCTTCGTTGAGTAAACCTGCTAATTTCTGCCANAGTAGGTCNACNCCTGCATCNGCAAACTGACTAGCAATAGTCGGTATAACTGGTAAATCCTCATTCTTTGCATCCCACATCTCACGATTGCGCTTGAATTGCTTTCGAATCTCGGTTAGCGCATCTTCAGCCCCTGGTCTGTCGAATTTGTTTAGCACAACTAGATCCGCGAAGTCAAGCGCTGCAAGTTTCTCCAATTGTGATGGTGCACCGTACTCTCTAGTTGTGACGTACATGGATAAATCTGCAACCTCGGTTATGGCATCATTGCCTTGACCGATACCACTTGTTTCGACTAGAATAAGGTCGAAGCCAACCGCTTGACAGGCTTCGATTGCCCTATCTATACAATCTGCAATCTCTCTTCCACTTGCTCTGCTAGCAAATGAGCGCATGAACAGATTATCATCTGCTAGGCTGTTCATTCGAATCCTATCACCGAGTAATGCGCCACCCGTTCGTTTTCGGGTAGGGTCAGTGGCGAGAAGAGCGACTTTAGCCCCTGGGTTATCGCGTTGAATACGCAACATCAATTCATCAGTGAGACTCGATTTCCCTGCTCCTCCAGTTCCGGTTAATCCAACAACTGGGCATCCTGAATCAGCATCAACTGAACGAACCCTCTGTAGAACCGCTTGAAATTCAGAATCATCGGCATTTTCTGCCAAAGTAAGTAACTTGGATACGGAACCATGGTCGTCTGCACTAATTGCCTTNNTCAGAGAATTGAATCTNGATTTNTCNAGTANGTNNATNTTTCCAGCNTCTTCNATTGCGTTCTCGACCATGCCGGTTAGACCCATATCTCTACCATCATCTGGAGAGTAAATGCGAGCAATCTCTTCATCTCTAAGCTTCTTAATTTCCCAAGGAAGGATAGTTCCTCCTCCGCCTCCACAAAGGAAAATGTGCTCGAATCCAGCCTCATCCAGTATCTCTTTGGTGTGGGTGAACATCTCAACAGCGCCTCCTTGATAGGAAGTTATTGCAATCGCATGTGCATCCTCTTGGATTGCCGCTCTCGCAACCTCATCCGCCCCGCGATCGTGACCCAAATGGATGACTTCACAACCCATGGATTGGAAGATTCTACGGAAGATACCAATCGCTGCATCATGGCCATCAAAGATGGCCGCAGCCGTAACTACTCGCAGCGGAGCATCCTCTGCCATGTATCTGCGACACACGAACCCCAAATGAATCCGACGACAGAATATTTGGCCTAAATTTCATACTTGCCGGGTGAGTATTGAAGACATGGTGCACAGTCGAAGAATGATGGTGAGTAATCAGACGGGATATGTTTGCCCTCGTGATGGCTCCGATTTGGTGCCCCCTTCAGCGTCTCAAAGATCCGCATATCATCGAAATGGCATACATCACTGTGAAACCTGCTCTGGAATGTTGCTAAACGCCGATGCAGCCGCTTCTTCATTCTGCTCAGAGAAACTGCAAGAGATGCACGAGGGATTCGTTGAGGAAGGAACCCCGGACGATATCGATTGTCCATTTTGTGATTCTCAAATGAAAGTTCGAAGTTTTGCATTTCGACGATTGGATGGCAGTCTTACAGATCCGATTGAAATCGACGGCTGCCCAAGTTGTAGCTCATTTTGGTTGGATGCTGATGAACTTCTTCAAAAAGAGTCTGAGTTACTTAAAATGTTAGAAGAACTTCAAAAAGAAGTCTCGGAGAATCAAGAAAAGATAAATATTTGGGATTCTTTA
>FUFK010039141.1_pt1 | contig 98490 bp, 86 predicted proteins | sample 1021851 | NCBI WGS metagenome assembly FUFK01 (sample SAMEA51879418, study PRJEB19060) | metagenome
AAGAGGAGGAACAAGTCCTCCTGTTATCTTGTAAATTTATGCATTACTTAAGATTCCACATGAAAGAGGATTTCTTACAATAATACCTGATTCTGATAATACATGAGCTTCAAAGAAGTCATCTCCACTTGCAGCTAACATAGAATTTTGATCATAAGGATTTACCATACCAGATACATATTTCTTTAAGAAATTTCTATTGTATCCTTCAGCTCCTTTAGAGATTAATTCAACGTTAGATACTCCAGAAGAAGTACCAAAATCCATAAATACCATACGTCCAGATTCATTGTTAGTATTAAAACTAGATGAAATTGAATTGTGTAAAGTATCGTCATCAAATACTGGACAATGTGCTAGTACAATTTTATTTCCTAACGCATTATATTCAGTAAAGTTTCCACCTAAAGCAATATTTCTACCTTCTTGTACATCTAAGAAAGATCCTCCTGTATGTGATCCAGATGGAGCAACAATTAAATCTTTCATAGCTCTATGGAAATCAATACGAGCTTGTGTTCCAGCAAATACTACATAAACATTACCCTCAGATTGCATTGCATTTAAAGAAAGAGTACCAATAAACTCAGTAAGTTTTTCTTCTGTTAATGCACCTGCCGCATAAGTTGCTGTATTTGTTGTATCAATTTGTTCTATTACACCATCACCCATAGTAGGTAGTCCAGTTGTAACGTCACCAGTATCACCAGGGAAACCTGCTGCTGTACTTAAATCACCATAAGTATGTTTACCATACCAACGCATTAATTCAAGCTCATACATAAACTGATCTGTCATTTGTTGTTCCTTAGTAAAATACCAAAGACGTGAACCATTTGACTCAATCCAAGTTACATCTGTTAAATCACTTCCCATGATTTTAGTTTTCTTTCTTGAAAGAGTTAACCAGTTTTTATAAGTATCTGGGTAAGCGTAATTTTGTCCTACCTCAGAAGCTAATGATCCTTGTTGGAATGCATTACCAATTCTACCAACAACATCTGCTGCTGCATGATTAGCATTAGTTATATCGTCAATAGCACGAACTTCATAAGTTCTAAAATTATTTGTTCCATCTCCTGATCCTGTTGGACCTGAAACTACCATACATGTTGTTCCATCAGAAAGACGTAAAACATCATTTGGGTTAAATAGATTTGCATAAAAACCATTTGAGGTATCATGTCTAAAACCTAAATTTCCTACTTGACCAGCTGTTATATCACCATTTACACCGTTAGTATAAACATCGTCAGATAATACACCTGGTTTTGAATAACGTCCCATAACCTTCCATTCAAAGGCTGAGTCGCCAATAACTTTTTCCGCTGCTTGTCGCCCAGCGGCTTCTAACAAATATGTTAGAGTATAACGTGGATAAAGCTCAATAAGCTTTTTTCCAATCTCAGGATACTTAATTAAATTAGTTACTAATGAAGTTTCATCAGTAGTTGAATTACCATAAGTACCGCTGCTAACTTTTAAACTTGCTGCCATTTTTTCAACATTTTTAAATTAAACATAAAACAATAAATTATGTTCATCCGACCTCAACTTATGTAGACTTTGTCCCTATTCGTTTTACTTCTTCATGAACTGTTGCGCATCAAACTTACTACTATCTTTTACTTTGTAGTTTGCTTTACCGCGTCTTCCCAAGTCAGGAGTTGTTATATTGTTAAGAACTTGAGCTTTTCCTGCTTCCATTCCTCTACCATATAAAACCTTTTCCAACTTGTTAGGATTTCTAAGTAACCACATTACTTTTGATGTAGTTTCTGGATTCTTGTATAAGAGACTTTCTAGTCTTCCATTACAAATATCCTTGTAAACATTCATGCGTTCTGTTTCTGAGACTTTGCCTCCAAAAAACATGGTATTTTCTTTTAGATACCCTTTTAAATTATTTCTACTCTCTTCTATCTTTTTAGATCTCTCTTGCTGTTTTGCATTTTGAGAAATCTTTTCTTTTTCTTGCTCTTGCTTTATAGCTGATCTAACAGAACCTCTTAAACTATTAGCTTGGTATTTTAACATACCTGAATCTTCTAACTTATCAAGATTCTCTTGTATTTCATAATCCTCCATTTGCCCTTGCATCTTAAGTTCTTTTTGTAGCAAATCTCTATCTGCTAATTTTAAGAACGATTGCAACTGCTCTATTGCAGAATTATTATACTCTGCTTGTTTTGTTTCTTGATTAAGTGAATTAAGCAACTCTTCTTTAGATGTTGCTTCTACACCTAACTCTTCAGAAACTTTTTTCCAATCAAGTTCTTGTGTAGGTGTTTCTACTTCTTCCTTAACCTCTTTTACTTCTTCTGTTTTTGCCTCTACCTTTTCTTCTTCTTTTGTTTCTAACTCATTATCTACATTGCTCCAGGGATCATTTTCTTCTTCTACTTTTTCTTCTTCTTTACTTTCTACTTCTGTTTCTACATCATCCCAAGATAAAGAGCCATCTTCTGATTCTTTATTTTCTTCTGTAGCTTCTACTTCTTCTGTCTTTTCTTTTTCCTCTTCTTGTATGTTTTCAATAGTTTCTCTATCGTAAGACATAAACTCTGAAGCATTAAACTCTTCAGTTTTTTCTTCTGCCGAGTCTTCAGCAACTGTTTCTGTTGCTTCTTGCTCTACAGTTTCTTCAACAACAGCAGGTGTATCCTGCACTTGTTCTTCTGTTTTTTGCTCTACTTTTTCTTTTTTTGCCATAATAAAATTTTTTGCTCCGTTTTACAAAATTACTAAAAATATATTTATACTTATTTTTCAAGCATCTCTGTAGCAGCCTCTTTACCTAAAGCGTCTGCCTGTGGATCAGGTCTAGGATTATCTGGTGATACTGCCTGACCATCTCTTGCTGATGCATCTAATACTCTTTTATCTAGCTCTGTAGCATTTTTAGCATCAGCTATATCTCTTGATGCTTCAGCTGTTATTTCTGCTGACTTAATTCTACTTTCAGCATTTATTTCAGCAACCCTAGCATCATTATCTCCTTTTAGTTTTTCTAACTCTAACTTAGCTTGTGTATCCGCACTACCCTGTTCTGCCTGCGCTTGCGCTGCTTGCTGTTGAGCTTGTTGTTGTTCTTCTTGCATTTGTCTCATTGCATCCATTCCCTGCTCTAATACAGTTTCAGCTTCTGTAAATGTATCTGCTTTAAGAATTTTTATAACATCTAACAAACTAATACTACCACTTTGTAATGCAGCTTGAGATAATTGCTGTATAGATTGTCTCATAGAATCATCTTTACCTGAATCACCTACATATACACCAAAATCTTGTAAAGCTATATCTGGCATAATGTTTATAATACTATATGATCCATCACCTAATATGCTTGCAGCTTTTTTACCACCTTGCCAAGCTAGTTTCATAAGATTACACAATCTTGCTAATGCTGACTTCTTTACTTCATTATGTATATGAAACCAAGACTCAGTTATTGTAGCAGATTGGACAACACTACGCTGAACATTACCTACATATTCATACTGCCCTACAGCACCTTCTCTTTGCCTAGATACACCTGACATTTGTCCAGCTGTTTCTTCTAACATTAATTTTAAATTAACTAATTGTTGTACAGAATTACTTAATGTAAAATCTACCTGAGAAAATTGATTAAATGATGCAGTTTGTCCACCTTCATCTCTTGAGTTGATGGGTATAATACCATCATTTTTAATATGATATAATACTGTTTGCATATCCATACCAATATTAGATGGCATTTGCGAAACATCATATACTACAGATTTACCACCAGCTCTAGCTAAAGTTAATTCAATATGATACATAACTATGTTATATAGCATCTGAACATTTCTCATTACATCTACTAAAGATATAGGGGTACCTGATTGATTATTTCTAATACATCCAACATACGATAATGGAGTATGCCCTGCATCATCTATACTTCTAACTTGATTAGGTCTACGTCTAGCTCTTGTAACTACCACACCGCCTATCTTTGTTCCTTCCCAAACATCATCAATATATACAGATTCTATTTCGTCTTTTGGTTTAGCTTTATAAGACTCTGGTAATATCTTTCTAAATGGTTCGTCTGGATTATGTTTATTAGGAGATACCTTGTATCTTACTTCTCTTATTGCCTTAAACTCTACAGTTACAACACGAACCCTAACACCTGCACCCTTTTCCCATTCAATCCAATTAAACATATTGGTATTGTACTTATTTATCTGCTCGTAGCTACCAACTTGTGATAGTTCTACTATTTCTGCAACTTGATCTTTATCTAAGTCAAATCTATACTCATCTAATATTTCATTAGGAGTCAAGAATCTTTCTTCTCCAATCCATTGTGCTTGATCTAAAAATTCAGACTCATCATTAACATCATATACAATAGAGCGAGGATCTACTCTTCTTGCAGTAGGATTTTTATTTACTATTTCACACTTGTAAAACTCTTTACCAGTTACTAACAAATCTCTAAATCCATTTTTAAATACTTCTTTTAATCCTTGTTCATTAAGTAAATACTCTAACCCATCTTGAGCTGCTTCTTCAACAGCTTCTTTGTAGTTATATCGCATATACTTATCTATATCTTCTGGTATCTCTATTTGATCACCCTCCATTTCTATATTAAAACCTGTCTCGGTTTTTATTTCTTCATGAATAGTTCTAAGTAACTTATTCATCTCAAGCATTACTTTATAATCCTCTTTTCTGTTAACTGCTTCTTTGTTAATAGTAGATACTTTAGAATCTAATGGTCTTCGTAGTTCTTCACCTAGCAATAAATCAATCTTAGGCTGTATAATAGGGTAGTTTACTAAACGAGCTGGATATGTTGTTCCGTATTGTTCTGTTAGATACTCATAATCATTTAAATGGATTTGTCCATTATACATGTTATAGTTTCTAATATCTTTATATCTATTAAGAGTAAGTGATCCGCTTGAATCTGTAAGATAGCCAACTATGTAGTCTATCATGCTCTCTACCCATTTTACATCTTTATCTTTTTCAGGGAGCAACATTCTTGGCATGCTCTTAACTCCTGAATATCTGCCACCTTTGTATTTACTACTATAAGCCATCTTTTGTTATTTTTATTGGTATTCCTTGACTATTTAATTTATAATACACAAAACCAATATTTTTTTTCTTTTCTTCAGTTTTTACTATTCTTCTTTTAAAGTTATCTAAATTATGTAATAAACATAAACCAAACGCCATTGCCCTATCCGTATTTCTCATACCAAAGTCAGCAAGTTCATTTAGTATATCAATAAACCAAATATCTTCTACATTTGTTTTTATATAATCATCAATTATATTAATCATCAACGCTTTTACTTGTTTATTCATATGCACACCATATCTATTTCTTGTTAAAGTACCTGGACTGTGTGCTGTCACTGGTTTTTCTTTTAAATACTTAATGCCATCATTTCTTCTAAAATAATCCAATATACCAATTTTGGTATACTCTACAAGCATCTTAGCATTATAATATACAGCTAATTTTAGACAATTATCCCAAAACTGTTCGGCTGTCCTAGGTCTATCTGTGTATTCTGCTACTACACAATCCCCAGGACTATCAACATCATAAAATCTTCTATAGATAATAGCACTTCCCAAAGATTCACTTTTACCAGCTCTATCTTGATCATAACTATCAATACCTCCTATATCTAAACCTGAAACATCTGTAACAGGGTGATGCAGTATCTTAACTGTACCAGCAGGATCTGCAAACCAATCAACTCCTCCTTCTTCATTCCATTCTAAGTATCCAGTTTGTATTTGATATTCATAATCTACGTTTGCTAATATTTTAGATCTTTGCATATTTATTAAAGACAAATCAAAGAAATTACTTTTTGTCTTTAAAAATGCTTCCTCAACAGTCATAGGATAATTCTGTATATGAAGATTATAAGCTTTTTGTTTTCCAGCATCTTGCAACTTTGTTCTATCTTCCATTATCTTTTCCTCTGCACCTTCCATATCACTTTGTCCAGTTTTTACATTAAAGTAACCATAATAAACTTTTGATGCTGGTATGAATATATTAATTAAATTAAAAGCATCAGCTTCATAATACATCTCCATAAAATCTTTAGATGCCTTTTCTATATCACCACCTGTACCACCCACAATAGGAACTCCAAACTGAAGATCCCCATCCATAAAACAAGCTTTAGATGACATATATGCATTCATTAAAGATTTAAACTCACCAGCCTCTTCAAANACCATTACGCTTAAACGTTCTCCTTTATATACNTCTGGGTTATCCATAGTTCTACAATGAACTACTGACTGATAACCTCCTGTTTCCCACTTCCCATCTTTATTCTTTTTCTTGTATCCAGATTTAAGCATAGTATCTGTATCCTTTAACCAAGAGTGCCTAAAATTAGGATGTATATTATTTACACCTTTTTTAACTTTATCAAAGAACGCGTCAGCTGTAACTTGTAATCCAGCTGCTATACCTACTTCACTATGAGGAAAGAATGTAAATTCATGAGCAAGTATTCCTGAGTTCATATATGAGAACCCCTTATCCCTTGCTTTAATCACAATCATTCCTTTATTTTCCTCCTTACATTGATCAAATAAATCAAAATATTCATGATCCATATCCCTATACCAAGGATGAATCAATGTTTTTCTATTTCCCTTAGTACCATCATTACCTAATATTCTATAATAGTTTAAGTAATAATAATACTTTCCACTTATTTTATTATAACCTTTTGGTTTATAACCATAAAGGCATCTCTCTGTTTCCCTTGCCCAATACTCCTCATATGCAACACTTTCAGTATTAAGATCTGGATGTCCATTTATAGCTACTGCCCTATAAACATCTGGATTATACTTTCTCATCTATGGGAAAGCTATAGCTACAAATATTTCTAACTGTATTGCATTACTTCCTCCTTCACAAACCATTCTTTGTATATTTTCTAATGCTGCAAAATTTAAAATAGTAATAGCACCATCTGAAACCTGTAACATATCTTTTGGCTCTCCAAGCACTAAACTATGCCCAGCTTTTAACTGCAAAGCTACTATACCATCAGTAGTTTCCTCAGTTCCATCTTCATCATCATCTGCCATATCTCCTATTATATTTATCGCACAACCATTAGATGCTTCTAAATTAGTAATTCTTATATATTTAACCTGATCAACATGCAGGGTACCACCAACTGAAGGTCCAGACTCAGCAGCTGTTACATTTGTTGATTCTTCAAAATTTAATACAGTTGTATCAACTCCTGCTGCAACAGTAACTATTCTTTTGTATACACCATCTATACTTGATATAGACAATGTATTTGTAGTTCCTTGTTGTACACCATTTAGTGTTAAGTCTTCTGTATGCGTTACTGTTAGTGTTGCCATTTTGTTATATTATTTTTTATTAATCTACCTTACTTGCTATAAACAACTCTACATTTACTGTTGCTCCTGCCTCATTACGAACTTGTATATATTCTAAATCTTCCCAACTAGCATGAGCAGGAGATTGGTCATTATTTGCCAACATAACATCATCAGGAGATCCCATCATGTAATGATGACCAGCCTGTAATTTAACTTGATAATGATCTGAAGCACCAACAAATTGAAGATATACAAAATTACTAGCATCTAAATTACTTATTCTTATATATTCTACATGTGTAGTATCAAATGCTGTTGTATCTGCATCATTTCCTGAACTTGTAGCATCAAAGTGTGCTATTATTGTTCTGTCGCCATCAGTATCAGCATTAGAATCTGTGCAGGCAAATATACCTTTAAAAACATTATCAATACCACTAATTGTTTTTGTCTGCGTGCCTCCATGGTCTTGCCCATTAAGTGTTACAGATTCTGTAAGTGTATAAGTAAGTGTTGCCATTATTCAAACATTTTTTGTTTATAATCTAATTTTTTTTCTAAATAACTTTTACCAGCATCCCCTGCTATCTTTTCTCTTTTACCTCTACGCTCTATAGCGTCTAATAGAGTTTGTCTGGTTTTTAAAACCTTTTCTATGCCGATCATAAGCTTTTGCATACTCTCAGCATTATCATCATTTATAGGAGTGTTTCTCATCAGAGATGTATATTCATCAATCTTAGTATTAAATGCTATAAGTTGAGCATCTAATGGATCAAATTGCATTTGATTATACTTATTCTCTGCATCTACCACTACCTGTTTCTTTTCGCCCTTCCACTTTACTGTATCGTATAAATCTCTTGATACAGCTTTTTTTCTATCTTTTATACCATAATGTCTATACGGACTATCATAGTCATGTATCAATGCTACCCAAACCAAAGATCGTTCTTCATATTCAGCTATTAGTGCTGAAAATTCTGGAATCATATATATTCCATCTTCACTGCTCTCTATTCTCCCCTTTTTATCTAAATTTAATAAATACATTAATCAAGTTGTCCCATAGAACCTCCCTCTGCTTTTCCCTTAGCTTTCCCTCCATACATCATTTTATACATCTTTCCTCCACCCATATATTCTTTCATCTTTCCACCCATACGCATTTTCATTTCTTTCATTGCTCCACCCATAGCCATCTTACCTTTTCCGTCAGCTGCATAGAAAGGAACCATGTTTCCATCAGGACCTTTTACCATTTTTAACTTACCTCCTTTTCTCATCATATCCATTTTATTAACTATTCCACCCATGTCAAATCTTTCATCTGGCTTAGGAGCAGTTGTTGTTTTGGTTGTTGTTTCGTATATATTTTTTCTTTTAGCAAACTTTCCTGAAAAACGTCTCTTAGATCCTCTTTTTTTAGTTTTTTCTTGTTTGCCCTTTAAAACTTTTCTAGCATACTTTTTACCACTAATCTTTTTTACCTTTTGTCCTAAATCTCTTTCTTCAGTAAATCCTATACCTTTACCCCTATTATCTCCTTCACCTTTTGGCTCTTGCTCTCCTTGTCTTTTAGTTAACTTTTTAGTTTTAACTTTATAAAAAGATGGAGCAACTCCACCTGTCAATGTTCTAACTTCCCCAACTGAACCTTTAATAAACTTTTTTGTTTTAGTAATAGTAGTAGGTGTTTTTGTCTTTTTTGCATACTTAAGTCGTTTCATAACTTTTTTATTTTTTAATTATGTTGCATTAAACCATCAATCTTACATAAGGATTCAATGGGGCCACCATGGCCATATTTTTTTCTTTTTCTAGCTATCTTCTTAAATGTTTTAGCTAGATTGTATCTTTTGCTACCAGGAGGACAGCTTGGCCCACCAAACTTATCTCCTGTACAAACGCCTTCAGTTCCTCTCCTTTTTATACTTGCTGTTGCTTTCTGTATCCAACGTTTGTCTTTAGCCATTTTACTTTACAAAAATAGTGAATTTATTTTTTAGGTATTTTTAACTGAACAATAAGTTCAAATTTATCCTTAGGATAATCATAAGAGGGGTTTTTCCCTTGGAGTTCATTATAGAGATCATAAAGATCATCTTGGTCAGTTTTATCCTTTATTAATATTCTTGAGTCCTGTATCTCAAATCCTCTTTCTAATAGATCAAATAGTATGTCAGGTTCGTGTGAGAATAAATTTTCTAAACAAGAAAACTCCTCTCTGTAAAATGTCCCCACTCTATTTGTTACTATATTATTCATTACAATGAGCAGCTATGCTGCGAATTTTTTTTATACTCAAACTAACGTTTTAGTCTTGTTGAATTAAACCGCCTTTATTATAACTCATAGCTATTTTTCCTCCTTTCATATTTTTGCTAGGCATAGGTGCTCGCTCAGGTTGTGGTTGGTTTCTGTATCGGTTAAAATCATAACTTACTGTTTTAGATTTTTCACCTGCAACATTTTTGCTTTTAACTTTAGTTCTTGTACCCTTTTTTCTAGTATATCTTCTTTTTACTTTGTATTTTTTATACTTACTTATGTCAATTTTTTCTGGATCACTCATGTTTTCTGTTTTTATTTTCTGTTAGCAAATTTTTCTAGTCCTGCAATGCCAAAGCATCCTAGCACCACCATAACAAATGAGTTGTATATAGCCTCGTTAATAACGAGATCTTTACCTACCCAGCCTGTGATTACATCTGCTAGCATTACTATTACCATAATCAAAAAAGCTAGGAATCCTATTATGCTTTTCTCATTATACTTATTATCGTCTTTAAATATTTCTTTCCAACTCATAATTAATCTTGTTGATTTAATTTACCGCCATAACTATACTTAGGTTGATATGGTGTTACATTTTTTGCTTTTGATTTTTTACCTGTATCTATAAGTTTTTTACCTATTTGTGGTATTATAGTTTTTTTATAACTTTGTGGATCATAGGGAGAAGCATAATATTTAGACATAGAACTTTCTCTATACTTTTTTTTCATATAGTCATGATATGCCTTTATGCCACTTTTAATTTTTTGTCCTAATGATTTTTTCTTTTCTTCCATAATTAATCGTGTTGTATTATTCCTCCGTAATTTTTTTTCTTATATCTACTTACTCTACCCTTTTGCTTTTTTTCTCTTGCTGCTCTTCTTTTTTCTGCTGGCGTAAGTTCACTCCAAGTAGCTGGTGTATCTTTGCTAATACGCTTAGTAGGTCTAAATGTACTCTCACCACCAGAATAATCTTTCTTACCCTTAGGAGTTCTCCAGTCTTCCTTAAACCACCTCTTAAGCCTTAGACCTGCTTTTGTTTTGCGAACAGCCATATTAATCTTTTTGGTATTCTAACAAACAACAAATCTTACCACCCATGTTCATCTTCTTTTTCTTTTTGGATTTATTACCCCAGTTAGCTACCCCNACCTTTCTGCACTTAGCCATAGCACCGCTTCTATAAGCTGATGTCTTAGGCCCATATCTTCTAACTACTTTATAATAACAAGCATCTTTCGGCATTACTTTCCAATTTTTTTCATAGCCATCTTATGTGACTCACTAAACGTAGATCCTTTTTTCATAGCATCAACCATAAACTTCATATGTTTCTTAGTATGATGTTTAGAATGTTTTTTCATAGTAGTCTGCTGTCTCTTAGTTAAACCAGTCATATCTATCTTCTTTATCTTACCACCTTTTTTCATAGCTGCTTTGGCTTTTTCTCTATATTCTCTATTGATCTGCAAATCCTGTTCAATACCTGGTCTAGCAGTTATGTTACCAAAGAAAGAAGATAGTTGTGTGCTATCCCTTACTACAGCTTTATCATAAACTTCAAATGGTTTTGTAGCTGGCTTATCTCCAGTAAAAGGAAAGTTAGGTTTATATTCAGGAACCTTAGGTTTAAATATAGAACCCCCATCCTGCATTTTACCATTACTATTACCCCCATACCCATAAGCATATATAGGCTTGATAGGTTTTTTCTTTTTAGCTTTATCTTTTTTGTAAATCATAAATACAAAGATAATGAAAAATTATTTTGTTAATATTAATCATGTTGCACTATACCACCCTTCTTATAAGTATAAGGTCCTTTATAAAGTTTTTCTTGCCCTGATGATGCATCAGTGGTAGGTCCTTGATACCAAGGATCTGTTGGCTTAATAGGTCTAGTAGCAGCTGTAGCCATCTTAGGTGTTAGCAAAGCTTTACCTGCCCAATACTGCGGAGGACCAACCAGAAAGTTTTTATATTTTTTTAAAGTCTCTGCATTTATCTTGCTAGATCTTTTTGCTGGAGTAGACGTAGTAGGCATTGTAGAGGGAGACGTTTTTTTAAGCCCTTCCCTTATTCCCATTAAAAAATCTTTTAATGTACGAGCTTTAGAATGTTTTTTAAACTGTTCTTCTCTAGGATCTTTAGTTGATCCACCATTAGCATACTCTAATTTCTTTTGTATGTAAGACATAGTACAAAGATACTTAAAAATTATTTGTAATAATAAGAGGAGGAGACATTCTCCCATACACCCCCCTTGCTCTCTAGATTTTTTTCTACCCTACCCTTATTGGGTAAAACTTTTTATTAACTAAAATTTATTTATTATGAAAGCACAAGCATTATTGATCGTAGCACTAAACGTATTACAAATTGTATTGGTATTAAATGCACCAGGATTATACTTGATCCTATGTTATGGCATACCTGTAACCATAATAACGTATTTGTACTTCACAAAATACAGTGGAAGTGTGAAAAGAAGTAGTAGACCTAAGAAGTATTTACCACCAAGAGTGTAAACCTTCTTCTAAGACTGTCTTAGGGAGATACTCTCCTAAGTACCATTTTACTACTATTCTATAGGAGATAACTGTTAAGAAGTATTCTAAGTTATTGATACTCAAGAAGTTATACTAGAAATACTATGAATTTAGAAGAAATTCTATAAGAAGTATTTATTTAAGTGTTTCGTTTGAAGCACGTCTTCTAAGTAGCAAAGGTACGAAAAAAAAATAACATAGTCAAGTGAAGTATTCTATTATAAGTATTTGTCTAACCTTATATATTTAAGTATTATGAAACGATTAAGAAAAAGACGAAGAATTAAAGTTAATCTAAATTCTGTCTCTAAAAGTATTGATTCTCAACTAAGTCACAAACGTGATGTGTTTAATCAATTAATTACATCTTTCCTTAACAATAATCCTTCATTACAAAGTAAGAGTTGGATGGAGAAAAAGAATGCGTTCAAAGAACACATAAGAGAAAGAAAGATATTCTCTTCTTCTCTATGGAAATATAAATCTTATTAACCAGGTTAAAGTCCTTACCGACTAATATAGGCGTTATTATTATGATTACATTATTGAAAATCTTAGCAATCGCAGTTGTCCAAGCATTAGTGGTATTTGTCCAAACTGTAACTCTTTACTTTTTGGTTAAACTATTCCTTAAAGCAGTTAATCCTGCTCTTGAAAAAAGAATATTTGGATAAAAGGCTTTAGTAACTAGCCTGTAATAGTTACACTACTAAATCATATTATTATGAGAATTGACAAATTAATCCTAGAAGATAGGTATGACTATCTAAAACAAAAGGACAGTGCATTAATCAAGCTGTTAGAACATTTTACAGACAATGTAAATAGTTTTAACAAAAGTACAACTAATCCTATTCAGGAAGAAATAGATTATGCACTAGACACGCATAACATCTTCATTAAGAGTTACGACACAGATGACGGAAGCTTATTAATGGAGCGTTGCTATAAAGTGTATCTGCTTGATGGTAAACTTCGTATTGCATACATCACACACGATGGAGATAGGAAGTTAAGAAGCTCTGGCAATATTGCATATAGTGATTTTATATTCAGCTAAACGCCTAGTAACTAGCGTTCAATAGTTACATCTTTAAATTTTACAATTATGAAAACAATCGTTTTTAACAGCATTTCAGGAGCTTTTAATCCTGACGGTACGGTCAATTTATCTTCTGTAAAGAAGAACCCTGTAACTACAGTTAATCTTCAGTTGAGGATCAACAAGATAGCACAGAGAATGAGAGATAATCTTAGACGAGAATATTTCTCTGACCATTCCTTGCAACGAACTCTAACCCTTAACGAGTTTGTTAATGCAAAAGTAAAGNAGTTTATGNCTAACAATCAAAATGTATAATTATGAATAATTTCAAGAAAGCTGGTATCCAGCACAATTCAGGTATGTCTCTAGGAGATATGCTAATAGCTAAGAAACAATTAGCTACTGTAAAAAGAATGGCTCCACAAACAACTGAACCTCAAAAGGTTAAGGTTGTAACTAAAGGTCATCACGTTAAACGTAGAGAAGAGCAGCGTCTATCTTACAAGAGAAAACAAAATGCTATTGCCTCTATCAAAAGAACTCTTGCAGAGTTTGGTATAACCGAACATAAGCAAGTTAAGTCTATTATTGATAGGCATCTTCAGTTGAATTACTTCAACAATAAAAGAGAAGTGACTCACACTAGAAGACAAATAGAGTTTGTTGTTNTNAAAGATAGAAANGAAACTGCACTNAAGAAGAAAGTGACAACAATAACAGAACCTTTAAAATATGTTAGCTATGCGTAATAATAGTGAAGCTCAAGCAAACGTTATAATTATAATACTAACAATCTTAGCGATAGCTCTATTGCTGTCAAGTTGCGCACCTGGATGTTATTCAGGTTTCTGCAACACATACAGTCAAGTAGAGCAAGCAGAAGATATAAACTGTTTAAATTAAATATATGAATAAATTAATGTTAATATTCGTGGTTGCACTAGGTATGTGCAGCTGCGAAAAGGAAAGTGTTTACCTAAGAAACTACCAACTACCTGTAGATTATAACAATCCTCAGGGACTTGGTGGTGGAAGTCCGTATAGATACATAGTAGGTGAACCTGACTCTGTCTTTGTACAGAGAATTATAGAAGCTGAAAACCTAACAGAGTATCAAGCACAATTCTTAACTATATCACCTGTCGCTTGGCATCAGTACAAGGACAATATTGAAATAGTAAATCCTGATCCTAGGTATATGGCATTTCCTCATTCTATAATGAGCATGTCAGATAACTGGGGATGGGATCATTTCTATGAACTATGTGATATAGGTGAAAGAGAATTTTGCAACAAATACTTTAACGGAGAACAAACCTTAGGTATGAAATGGGGACCGTGGGACTGCAATTAGTAGAATTATAAACCAATTAAATTTAAAATTATGAAAAAGTTATTTGTAATAGCATTACTACCATTACTTATGAGTTGTGGTAGTAGTAACTACCTGCATAAAGCAGGATATTATGGCAGATTTGCCAAGAAAGCAACAGGTGTTGGAAACGAATTATGGTATACATATGCCGATCTATACACCTATCCACCACTAGTTACAACAACTAATGGCTGGTATGAAGCACTAATGACTAATGGCTGTAGCGAAATAGAACTTGTTCTAGTAGAAGTTATAGACAATAGAATATGTGCTATACAGGTTCAGTATCCGAACCTAAANACTGTCAGGATGGATCATTCATCAGATGATAGAGTTCCTGTAGATCTGAACAATGGAGTAGGAATATACAAAGTAGTATCAAAGGATATGAGTTATATGTTAATAATACACAAACAAATAGTATAATTATGTTTAAATCTAAAAAATCAACTAAATCAAAAACGTCAAAAACGTTTAAAGACATTTCCGAAAGAATCTTGTATTCAGCTGGAAAACTAGCTGGTAGTATCAGCGCAGACTTAAGAAGCTTTTCTAAACCATTTGCTGATGGTTTTGTGAAAGGTAAGAAGTCTTAATTATTTATTAATCAATTAAATTTAAAAATTATGAGTAAAACTAAAGTTCAATCAGAAAAGAAAGACACTTTCTTAAACAATCAATTTGTAAAAATTGAAAGAAGAGAACCATTTAGAGCTAGTATCTTAATTAAGGCACTAGATGAAGATGGTAATCTTACTGATGAGTTTCGTTCACTATGCACTAGTGGTGGTTATTTCACAGCTGTGCTGTTAGAAAGAACGAATAAACAAGACGAAAGAAAAGGCGATGTTGTAATGAAAAAAGCTTTTAGAAGAATACTTCCAAAAGATAATATCATTGACGAGCCACACGCAGAAGGATTCTATGCTCATCAAGAAACATTGAGAGAAGCGTCAAATAACGCATAATTAATTTAGATAGGAGGGGTGTAAAAGCCCTTCCTATTTTAATTTAATAATTATGGAAAAAGTATCAAATTGTTGTACATCACCTGTATATCCTGAAAGNGATATATGTATTAGGTGTGGAGAACACTGTGAAATAATTTTAATATGAAAGATAAATTAAATTGGGACATACAAAAACAAAATGTTTTTTATCGTCCAAGTGAAGAAGCATCACTACCAATTTGGGAATTAGATCAAGATAAAGACGTTTCTAGATATGTTAGAAGTGATAACGAAGAAAAGTTATCTATAATGTCTAAAAGCTATACGCCATTTACTAATAGTGAATTTATGCGTATGGCTAATGATATAGCTACGCTAACTAATCACGAACTAAAAGGTTATCAAGAATGGAAAGGTGGTAAAGTTGTCTTAGCATATCTTAAAAGCCATGATCATAGAAAATTACAAGGACATGATATAAAAGAATATATCGTTCTTGGTAATTCGCATGATGGATCTACAAGTTTATTTGTAGGATATGCTGCAAAAATGATAAGATGTATGAATGCTTTTGGAACTATAAGCCAAAACATTAAAATGTATCATACTAAATCTATCCATGACAAAGCTTTGTTTTCAACAACAGAATTTTCTAATTATGTAAACCAAAGAAATAGGTTCTTAGAGCAACTAGATTCTTTTGGTGGACAGGAAATGACTCCTGTTGAAGTAGAAAAGATGTGTCAACGTTTAATAAAGTGGAAACATAATGAACCAAATTCTACTAGAAAATTAAACATTATGAACGACATGATGGAATCTATGCATAAAGAATGTGGTGAATTAGGATGGACAAAGTTTGGTGCATACCAAGGTATGACATACTATACTACACATAAAATGACAAAGTCTGCTCAACAACTTAATATAGTTGGTGCAGGATTTAGAAGAAATGCAGAAGCATTTAAATACTTACAGAATAATTAATATGAATGATAACAAAATAGCAAAAGATAAATCAGAAATAGACGCTGTAGAGATAGCTAAAAGAGCTTACAATCAGATGAAACATAGCACAGTTAACGATGTTGTTGATGCTGCGCTTTATGCTGGCTGTCAAGCAGGTGTAGTAGAAGCTATTAAAACCATATATAAAATTGAATCAAATGGCGAACAGAACTAAAGGCAATACAAATCAAAAACTAGATAAGTTAAATAAATTGAATGTTCTCTGGAAAAAAGCCAAGAAGGCTAAAACAGATGATGAAAGAAAAACCATTATCAGTCAAAGAGAACAAATTAAACAAACTTTAAAAAGCAAATAATATGGCAACAGTTGAAGTAAACAAAACAGTAATGCATACACAAAAGGTTCCTTTAGAATTACCTTATTGCGGTATGTCAGAGGATACAATCAAAACTAAGTATGTTATGATTGCTCCAATACCTAAAGCTACCGATGATACAGTTCCTGTAGATAAAATAAATATTAAAGTAATATTAATTACAGAATATAAACATACTGGTGATACAGATTTATCTATATCTACCCATAGTTCAGATTCTTATTATTTTAATATTAGTGATTGGACAGCTTTAGACTGGGATGAATGGGATAATATTATAGGTGACTATAGAAATAAGTTAGAAGAACTTTAAAATTAAATAATATGGGAATTTATAAAATAAAAATAGCCGACTGTGATCTAAGCGCAGAGTATAGCGTACATGAAGGAATGGCTAGTATAGATGGTATGACACCAGATGATTCAGATGAAACTGTAATTGACTCTTTAACTCTTTCAAANAAAGATGATAATGGAAATGAAATATCTATTGATATTAGTTTTCTAATGGATGAGTTAGATTACATACACAGANAATATGGATCATTAGAAGATTTTATTANAGAACAAATAGAAAATAGTTAATTATGGATTTAGAAACATTTGGAACATTTCTAACAATATTAGATTTTGAAATTGGTGAGGTAGTTCAATACCAAAAGCCAATTAAANATGATCTAGTATATATATCTGATANAGATAAATGGATTGAAATAGAAGANTTTATATCTGAAAAAGGACATGAACCTTCTANTTGTGAGTGGATGGTACATAATGGAGAACCTATTAAATTTTATTATAATGGATAAAATAATCAAAGATGCGCCATTTAATGGCCGAACACCAGAACAATACTGGACTGACTTAACAACAAAACATTTAGTTGGTAAAACAATAACAAAAGTAGAATACCTTGATGATGACGAAATGGATGAGAATATGTGGTATAAAAGACCAATAGCAATACAGTTGGATAATAANCACTGGTTGATTCCAATAATGGACGATGAAGGTAACGATGGAGGAGCAATATCAACCACGATAANAGAACTACAAACAATACCAGTTATATCATGAGTGAAGTAAAGTATAAATTAAAAAAACAAAGATTTATAGAGTGGTTGTTATCTGATAGAGATGATAGGATATATTGGGGTAACAGATTTTGTCAAGATTTAATAAACGAACATAAAGTAACAATAACTTTACAAGAAATGTTTGACGAAAGAGATGAAATACCAGTATATATATTAGAAGGAGATTATGATCAAATAGATGGAGATGACTATATATATGATTTAAATAAAATAGAATTAATAAATTAAATTATGAGTAATAAAAGATTTCAAGTAAGAGTACAAAGAACATATACAACATTTTTAATAGTAGAAGCTCCTAGTAAGGAGTATATAGATGATGTGATTAATTCCGAAGATCATGTTGAAGAAAGACATCTAGATGATTTTTACGAAGTTTTGAATAATCAAGAACTTGAACAAATGGATGTTGAGATTCATGACTGGGAAACAAAAAAGTTTTATGAAAGAAAAACAGATTTAATAATAGACTAAAATTAAATAATTATGGGACAATATTATAAGGCAATAGCCTTGGATAACAATCAGTTTTTATNNCCTTGGGAATATGATAATGGAGCTAAGTTAATGGAACACAGCTGGTTAAAAAACGATTTNGTGTCTGCTGTAGAATCACAGCTAATACCTGGTGGCCTTTGGCATAAAACAAGAATTGTTTGGGCAGGTGATTATGCTGATCCAGATAACGATAATATAAAAAATCTATATCAACAATATGGATCAGAAGAAGCTGAAGCTTGCAATGTATCTCACGAAACAAAAGTTGGTAAGGTAAATAAATATGGCTTTGGTAGATTTATAGTAAATCATACCCAGAACCAATACATAGATAAAGCAACACTACCTAAAGATAAGGATGGTTGGACTATACATCCACTACCATTATTAACTTGTGAAGGAAACGGAAGAGGTGGTGGAGATTTTCGTGGAGATAATCCATGGATAGGTAAATGGGCTAGAGATGTTATATCTATAGAAAAGAAATTACCTGTACGAAAAATAAAACCATTTAAAGATTTTAAATACGAACAAATCTTTCCAGATTTTAAAGAATAAAATTATGAAAATAAGAATAAATAAAAATCAACAAGCGATTAATTTTCAAACACATGTTGGGACTATTGTAATGATAGCAGAACAAAAGGCCAAAGCAGGGTATGATAGGTTTTCCTATCCGATACTACGCAATCAGGGTATAGATACATATACTCTAATAGAAGAAGTGGAAAATGAAACAGAGCAAAGTGTATATGGTAAAATTAAAGATGGACATATAAAATTTTTCATAAGAGATTAGAATGGAGTTTTCATGGGATATGGATTATAGGTTTCTATTTGGCATAGACCATTATGAAACTGACTTAACATTTACAGCATATTATGAAAAGTGTATTATAATATACCTTGCCATATTTGCATTTAATATACACATTAAAATTAAAAAACATGCCTAATTAAGGAAGAATAGATGAATTAGATGACGATATTAAAGANGGTAGANTTAGCTATATGGATAAAGAACATATATGCTGAATTAATAGACNTTGTAAGANAGGACGCTGAGTATGATGGTGATAACACTCCATAGTTATTGAAAAATAATTTGTATATTAGCTGTCCTTTTTTTCAGCATTATAAACCTTATAAATCAATAATTTATGAATAGTAACCAAGAGGTAGCTAAAATAGTTATCGGCAAGATTTTGCATAAACCAGAATATTATTTTACCAATTACCAGATACTTCATCATAAATTATTTTTAGATTATGTAGATGAAAATTTATTTAAAAGAATCAAAAAGAAGCTTGATCAAAGTTTGCCTGTAGATGAAGCTGTGCTTATATCAGAAATAGATGATCCAAATCTTATAACTAGAGTTACAGAATATTCAGAAGCAGCNTATANAAGAGCTGATTTTCTTAACTGTATATCTATACTAGATGAAGCATCTAAAAAACACCAACTTAAATTGTTAGGTTCTGATCTAGTTAGCATGTCTAATAATGGTAAACCTGTTATGGAAATCTTAGAAGAGATTCAAAACAAACTATCTAAAATTAATTTAGAAAATAAAAGCAANATAGCAGATTCTGCTGTTCAGCTTAGTGACTATGTAGATGATATAGATAAAAGAATGAATACTGATGGCCCATTAGGTGTGCCTTCTGGTATTCAATCTGTAGATAAGTTTACAGGCTGTTGGCAGAATGGAGAGTTAGTTATTATTGCTGCAAGACCTTCTATGGGTAAGACAGCGATAGCAACTAACATGGCTTATAATTCAGCCAAAATGGATTATCCNTCTGTTGTATTCTCATATGAAATGGGATACAAACAAATCTATAACAGAATAGTTTCATCTAATACTGGTATAGATAACAANTGGATTATGAANGGTGCTATCACAANTGATGATAGNGCCAAGATNCAAGACGCAGTAAANGANCTATCTAATATACCNTTNTACATAGATGAGTGTAACGATTCATCTTTAACATATCTATCAAACAAGATTAGACAATATGTAATGAGTGAAGGTGTTAAGATAGTATATGTAGATTATTTGCAGTTAATTACAAACAGAATATATACTAAAAGTAGAGAGCAAGAAATATCTTCTATTAGTAGAACATTAAAAGCTTTGTCTAAAGAATTGCAGATACCAGTAATTGCACTATCTCAACTGAATAGAGGAGTAGAGCAAAGACCTGACAAACGACCAATGTTATCAGACCTAAGAGAATCAGGAGCTATAGAACAAGATGCAGACATTGTATCGTTCTTATATCGTCCAGAATACTATGGTATTTATCAAGACGCAGATGGAAACGATACAGCAGGAATGACTGAATATATTATAGCAAAAGGAAGGAGTATAGGTACTGGAACTATTAAACTTATGTTTAAGAAAGAAACCACAAAATTTGAAGAATAATGGAACAACAAGTAAGTAAAATGAAAAAACTAATTAGAAAATATTGTTTATACGGTTTGATACTAACCGTTGTATTTTCCTTTGGTTATTTTGTTATCCAAGCAATAACATTTGCAATAGGTATGATAGTACCTGTTATGATTATTGCAGCACTTACCTGGTGCATCATTTATTTGATGTCTCAGTAAATATTCGTATATTTACATGGTGGGAGCAGATAATAAAATACTATCTAAATTACGTCAAATTGAAGATAGAGTTTCCAAAGAACTTAATGTAGATAAGAAGTTAGTTAGAACGATAATCCTTGAAACTTTTAAAGAAGTAGGTACAATTCTTTTACTAAAGAATAGTCCTGTTATGATTAGAGGATTTCTAAAAATAGTTGTGGCTATGAGAGCTGCCAAGAAAGCTCTTACAAATTATAATAACTTAGAAAGCAGAGAAAAATGAGTAAAATTAATTTAAACGATTTAAAGCAAGAACTCCCATACAAGTGGAGAGTTCAATCAATCCGTTATGGAAAAGCGTCCTGCGTAGCTTATATTGACGCTAGAGACGCAATGGATCTACTTGACAAAGTAGTAGGTCCTGAAAACTGGCAAGATGAATATTATGAAGCATCTGGCCTATTGATGTGTTCTGTTGGTATACGAACAGAAGATGGCTGGGCTTACAAAGCAGACACAGGAACAGAATCAAATGTAGAGAAGGACAAAGGACATGCGTCTGATGCATTCAAAAGAGCTTGTGTAAAGTGGGGTATAGGTAGATTTTTATATAATCTAAAAATTATTACCCTGCCAACTAAAACAAGCAACGGAAGAGAATATCCTTATTTTGAAAAACAAGATAAGATATTGTATGGAGGAGAAGAATTAAGTAAAGTATGTAATTATATAATGAAATCTAAAACTAAATAATCATGGATTTATCAAGAGACTATAGTCAAAAACCACAGAACAATCAAAAGAAACAATATCCTAAACGAGAATATTTGAGAGAAGGAGGATATATTGTAACTATTAAGAAAACACAAACATCAGCAGCAAGAGAGGACTATAAAGGAACTCCTTACTTTGAATTTATTATAGAAACTAATGATGGTAAATCACAGTTTATTAAATTCTGGAATACAAAGCCTGGAGATGCAGAAAAAACAAAAGAGTTTAAAGCAAGATTATTAAAAGAATTTTTAATGAATTGTGGCGTAACTACATTTGATAGCGTTGACGCAGCTTTAGATTCTGCTGTAGGCAAACAGGTAGGAGTATGCCTAGCATACAAAGAGTATTGGTATGAAGATAGAAACACAGGAGAACCTAAGATGGGTAAAAGAATAGAGTATAAATATTCTACTACAGCTGATAAGGTTCCTGTATATAAGGATTCATACAGTAGACCTATGACAAATGACGATATTAATGCATTTAAGTCTGCACACAGTTTATGGGAAAAAGGAGCTGAAGCTATGAACCTTGGTAAAAATGATTTAGATCTGCCCTTCTAGTGAGAAGTCTTAAACTAAAACACTTAGCAAAAGTTAGTGGGAGAGTAATAACTCCTACTGACTTAGTTAAGTGGAATAAGGATCTTGACTTTCACAATGACAAGTACGTTGTTGTCACAATTAAAAAGTATGATAAAAAACGAAGTAATAATATTAATAGTTATTACTGGGGTGTAGTTGTTGAAATGTGCGCATTAGAAACAGGTCACACTAGTCAAGAAATACATGAACATTTTAAACGAATGTTTTTGTATGAAAAGAATTTAATTAATAATGAATGGGTAGAAGAGATAGGTAGCACAACAGCTCTTACTAATAAAGAAATGTCTTTATATGTAGAAGCTTGTAGAATGTGGGCAGCAGCCGAACTGTCTATCAATGTGCCAGATCCAATAGAAAAATAAAATGACTAAAGAAAAACATATAGTTTGGGTAGGAGGAATACCGAACCATTTTGATAAATTAATATATGCTCAAATAGAACAAAAAAAGTGGATAAACAAAGGGTATGATGATGTAATAATAGAAACAATAAAAAAATAAAATTATGAAAACAGTAGAAACTTATTCAACAGATAAAGATGTTGTAATGAAATACATGAGACAAGATATATTTGAAATGCTATTAAAAAGATTAGAAGATTATGATCTTATTAATGACACATCAGTATCTTTTATATGGAAAGGTTTAAAGGTAAGTAAGAATACTTTAACTGGAAATGTAACCATATATGATACTAATGCAAAAGAGTATACAATTATGTCAAATAAATTCTTATTATCTTTGATACACAAAGAGCTAAAAGAAAATAAAGAATAAAATATTCATACCAGGTAATGTCCCATCTAGTAAAAATGGGAAAAGGTGGACAGGAAAAATCTTGATACATTCTAAAGCAACTATGAGATATATTAAAGAAACTAAAGATATATATCAAGAGGCTGGAATATATTTTAAAGAACTTATAAAAGATAAAGAACCACCTTACAAAGTATCATTTAAATTTATTAGAGGAAGCAGAAGAAAGTTTGATTATGTTAATCCTTTGCAAACCGTTCAAGATCTTATGGTTAAATATGGTTGGCTAGAGGATGATAACATGACATACTTGCTTCCTGTATTAGATGACTATGAATACGACAAAGAAAATCCTGGTGTGTACATAGAGATTTTATGACAAATCAAATAGTCCAATACTATCTAGGAACATATGTTAGTAATAATGGACAAGAATACAAAAATGTTATATTAAAGCTTTCATCTGCTAGAAAAAATTCTATAGAAAAAGCTATGAAAACATTTAGTTATTATTTTAACCCAGATAGCTATGTGTTAAGTGTTGAAGGTAAATTATCTTATAGTGAATATGAAATGCTTAAAAACCATTTAAAAATTTATGATCATGGAAAAATACCGAATCAAAAAACTAATAAAAGGGGAGGCTGTAAATCCAATATATAAAGGAAAAACGTTAGTAGCAGTACCTGAATATAAATTACAAGACGACAAAGGAACGATAATAGAGCATGAAGATAAAGCGTATATAATAAATCCTAATAATTATATATGCTTTAGGGAGTTTCCTGATAAATTTAAACCCAACAAAACATATAAATTATTTTATTATGAATGGATGGGACCAAAAAAAAATAAAACAAACCAAGTTAAACTATTTTAATATGTACGATAATACAGATCCAAAAAACCAACAAATGCTAGAATCTCTTCGTGATGAAGTATGGTTCTTAATAGACAATAGTTTATTTGATGAAATATGGAGATTTCAAAAATCAAGAAACTTAGATAATATGGGATTTAACGAACTAATAGAACTAAAGAAACATTTAAGAGATAATCAAATTGGATTAGATCCTATAGCTGAAGGTATGAATTATAATATGAGTGACATCAGAAAAAAGCTAGATGATATTATGAATGATGATAAAAAATAATTAGTTATTAACTTTATCTAAAACGTATGCAGAGGTGGTGATGGTAACGCATCCTAGCGTAAACCAGATCCACTTCTTGTCATACCACTTAATCTTGTTAAGTTCTGATAACTCTATATACATATTAACTTTATTATTTAACAATGAAATTTCTTGATCTTTATACCTTAAAAGCATTGTGTCCAATAATTGTTGCTCTCTGTGTAGGTTTAATTGTTTTTCTAACAAAAAAATGGTATGAGCTTGAATAGAATCATTCTGTTCATAATACTGCAACAAAGAATCTAACTTTATCATTTCTTGATCAGTAAGATTGTGTTGAGCTAACAAAGAAAAGTTTGCAAATATACAAAATACTATAAATAGATATTTCACTTTAATCTATCTTTGATTGATTTGGCTGCTGCACTTGCTGATTTCTTTTTAACCTTAGGCTTATTTTGCTTGGCTTCATTAATATCTTCAAGTCCTTTTTTAACTTCTTTAGCGATATTATCTTTCCGTCTGACAACTTCATCTTGTCTTGACTGAATGTCTTTGATTTTTTGATCATTAGATTTAATATCTTTTTTAAGCTGTTTCTTGCGTTTCTTTGTCTTTACATTCCCCACACTCACAATCGCAAGAGCCGCGCCTAGAACAGCAATTATCGCTATCACAAGAGCTTTTATCTTCTTCATCTTTATTACACTTATAAGTTATATCAAAATCTCCAGCTGTATGTTTTACTTCCCAATCTTTACTCATCTTTTTTATTCTTCTTTTGCAAAGATAAAAAATTTAATTCAAACTCTAAATGATCTATAGCTTTGCGCAGTTCTTGTTCCATAGGATTACCAGGTTTTTTACCTGCTCTAAGAATATACTCTACTGCATTTGCTAAGTTATGAGTAAGTTCAAAATCCTGAACTATATCCATAGCCTTTATGTGTTTGTATTTACCAACATAATATTCTGGAGATGTTGGATGCTCTATAATTGTATCTTTACTTATTTTTGCTTCCATAATTAATTTTGTTAATTGTTTTTTCTCTCCGCAAGAAGAACAAAAATATCCTTTACTTTCCATATCAATAGCTTTATTTATATTTTCGTGTTTACCACAATGTATACATTTTATAAATGCCATTATATTTCTCCTTTACGTTTTAAATATATATGCAATCCAATAACTATAAAACCCAATATAACCCACCAATCAGATATATAATCAGTACAATATGCAAATATGCTTATTATTATTACTCCCCAAATACTCCATAAAATACTCCACAAAATCCATCCAATTATCATAAACATAGAAATTGGAATAGAAATTATATTAATTAAAAATTTTACTAAGGCCATACTACTGTTATATTATTAAAAATTATTTCTTTTTTTTCTACTTCTTTATCCTCCATGTTCTATACTTTATCTGCTTACCAGCCATATAGAACTCTAATACCCTTCCTCCTATTACTGCTGGTGAAAATCCTTTTTGACTTTCCCATGCTCCATTCCAACTTTGTTTATACGTACCAAGTTGTAAATGCTCCGCTTCTATTATTTTTTCATTACCTTCGGCATCTAAAATTACAGTAGGCCTAGGTAGTTCATATCCTGTATGAATATGCCCTGCTATATAAAAGTCTGCTCTAACCATATCTTGTCTACGAGCTGACTGTATAGCTCCTCTAGTTACAGGTGCATTGCCTCCTGTTCCATGTGTATACCATAGGTCATATTTCCTAATAGCACCTCCACCTTCGTGTTCAAATACAAACCTAATCCAACCCTGATATTTACCATAATTAATATTATTACCTTCTATCTTATTTAGTTGTCCTATAGTTTGATCAAGTATATCAAATTCATTTCTTAACTTAATGCTAGACTCGTGATTTCCTTCAGTAAGCTGTATTAAGTTAGCACTATATGGTTTAATAAATTTTACAACATCTTTTCTAACTTCATCAAAATACCATCCTTTATTATACTCTGGTCTTATATCTTTTTTACTACTACGTTTATCCCACTTACCACCCATACAATCATAAAAATCTCCAAACGAAATCCAACCCCAATCATTTGCCTTAGCTTGATCTAAATGCTTTTTTAAAGCTTTTCTATCACATTTTTTATTATCATAGTGTTCATCTGAAGTTAACAAAAATGATTGTTTCCAACCAGATCTGTACCTCATACGAACTTCTAACATATCATTTTTTTTCTGGACTGTATATTTCATGTTTTTCATATTTACCAAAACCTATTTGTTTTCTTAACTTAACAGATATAGGTTTTAAATTTTTTTTAATAGTATTTGATACCTTTAAATATTCTATTGCTCTTCTTACTTGCCATTTATTTGTTAAAGCAAAAGAAGGGCTATCACACTTTGTTGGTATATTAGAAACCTTAAATTTTATACCATTCTTTTGATTTTCAAAAGTCCAATCAGATGCCCATATAGGTATTTCTTGTTTTACATGCATATTGTTTCAAGGTATCTTGGTATACTAATTGGTAACATATATTCATCATTTAATTCATCTAATCCGTATATATTTAATTCTGGATTCATCAATTTATTATATGCTATAATTATTTCAAGAGTATCCCATTGCTGCCATGTAGTAGTATCTTCTACCCTATCTACATCAACTATACCGCCAGCTATTAATATAGCTAGTGTTTTTCCAGGTAATCTATGCAGCTGTGGAATATTTTGATAATAATATTTAGAATGACCTTTAGTATACTTTTCTAATTTACCATTTGGTTTTAGCAAATAATTAAATCCTCTAGTAGTAAAATCTTCAGTTTGTGTAACGTTAATCTTTTTATTAACTGGAGTTAGAGAGTATGCTATAACAATATTATCTAACATAATGTCGGTAAAATTAAGTTATTTATTAACTTTTTTTCTTGACTTTTTGTTTAGTTATTAACAGTTCATTTTTAATATCTAATAAATCTTTGCATTTTTCATACTCTTCTATATCCTCCATATACAATATTACATCATCTATATTTTCATATAAATCTTTTCTACCATTCATAGGATTATATAAAAAAGATCCTTGATCTTTATTTATTAAATCTATTTCTTGTTTTTTACCAGTAAGAATATAGTATGCATTATACATTGCTAGGTCAATTAATTTTTCATCGTTTACCTCCATAATATTCTACTGCATGTCCTTCTTTTACTAGTTGATCATTTAAGCATATCTGTGTTAAACCTTCAGCACCATCTAATACATCAATATGTATCTTTCCTAAAACCCTACCATACTTTCCTATTTCTGTTGACTCAAGGGTAAAGCTAGGATTTTCAGCGAGTATAGCTTTCACCCTATCCTTAGCTGCCAATCCTCTAGCTTTCTCTTTCAAATCCCTTGTTCTGCTTTCTGGTGCATTTATACCAGCAAAGCGTATTCTTTTTTTTATTGATACATCAAATCCTAAATCTATTATAGCATCACATGTATCTCCATCTACAACTCTTAATAGCGTTGCTTTATAAGTGTACATTATCTATTTCTCCACAAATCTACAAACGCCCAAAGACATATGGCTAATGCAACTTTTAAAAAGTTTGCGCCACATAACTGCGTACCTGCAAATATTAATAATGCGCTATGCGCGTTTCTTTTTAAAAAAGCTAATGCTTTTTCACATACTGAAATTAATTTTTCTTTCATAATAAATTATTTGGTTAAATAAATAAGCTTTCTAATATAACCATCAGAAGCTACATATATACCTGTTGAATTAGGTATAACTTTTTGTCCTGCTAAATTATAGTATTCAGTAGGTATAAATTGTTTTTCTAAGTCTGTTTCAGATACTAGTGTGCCACTTCCTGTATTTAAGCTAATACATAATATATCATAAACTNNTTCTGTATATTCTTGTGGCCAAGTACCTANTGANTCTATCCAATCNACATCAGATAAAAANCCNATNCAATTAGTTCCTACNTGCAAATAAGCACCATTCCANCCNTCNCCATANTTATCNTACATATAAACATTNTANGCNTCAGGNANNACAGCATANANNGAATCTCCTGCATAACCAGAAGCTATCATATTATTAGTTTCACATGTTTGTATCTCCCAATATATTTCATCTGGAAAGTCTCCTAGTGTACAATATATTAATTGTGGTATAGGTTGTGAATTTGCTCCCAAACAAAATGCTAATAAAGCTATAAGTAATTTTATCTTTTTCATTATTGAAACTTATTTAATACTATTTCATCAATAGCTGATTGAACATCCGATTTGCTTGCCTGTAATTGCAACATAATATTAGGAGTAAATCTTTCTACTTCCTCGCCATTATCATATATAATTACTGTAGGGACAGCTTTTATTCCATACTCATTAGCTGCATCACTACATTTTGATATACAAGCTCTATAAACAATACAATCTTTTAACTCTTTTAATTCTTTAAATTTATTAGTATTATTCCATTCTGCCCAATATTCTACTACAACAATTCCTTTAGATATTTTATTATTAAAGTTTGCATTATTTAAAAATTCTATTGATAATGCATAAGCACTAAAACACAATAACATTAATATAATAAATATTTTTTTCATTTAATCATGTTGTATTATACCACCATACTCATTACAATTCCACTTCCTTAAAGCTTTATTAATTCTTGAATCAGGATCTCTTCTTGTCTTAGCAGAAGTTAATTTANCTTTCATTCCTTTCATTCTAGCACAAAAGCTTTTACGTCTTTTTGCTGCCTTACTCCCTTTCTTAAGTTTAGATGGCTTAGTTGTTACAGCAGTTTGCAACTTACTACCAGGGTTGGCTCTTCTATAAGATGCTACACCTTTTTTGTTAAGACCTCCTTTAGGATCTTTACCTTCTTTACGTTGCCATGCTGGTGTTTTAGCCATATTATCTTAAATCATAAATCATTTGTTGAAGATCATCTAACTTCTCATCCATTCCTTCAATATCTTCTTTAATTTCTTCAACATCCGATTGGGTGTTCATAATAGTTTCTCTAATAAGCTGGTCTTTTAAATCGTATTCTGTTCTTGATACTTCTGGAGTAGGTAATTCTTTTGCTTCTGCTATATCTGCTTGTAAAGTAAAATACATTCCTATTAACATTGACAATCCTACTCCTATTCCAACTAACGTTTTTATGCTAATATTAAATTTACTATCTTCAGATAATTCTTTCATTTTTAAAAGATTAAATAATTTATTCCAGCTCTAAAATTATAGGATTTAATATCCCAAAACTTAAGATGTCTACCTTCTATAAACATTCCTAAGTGTTTATTTATTTTTGCTCCTAGTATTAAACCTGCATCCCACTCAAATTTATTATCTCCGTAAAGATACGAAAAATCATTAAGGCCTTTATGAATAGGATAAAATGATACCCAAGTATGAGTCCAAAAGTTATCTTTATTATAATAATAATCTATTCCAAATACAGCAGAAACTTCTTGTTGTAAACCAAGTGCTTCTAGTTCTCTATTATTATATTGTGTAACTGCTCTACCAAAATGATAAGTATAAAACTCTCTGTCTGTTTCAGCTATTAATTTACCATCTTTAAACCAATGATGATTAGGATCGCTAAAATATCCAAATTCATTTGCTAATTGCCACCAATGTTTATTAGCTGGTATTGCAAACCATGCATCAACAGGACTGTATCCATATACAGGATGTGATCTATGTGCTACACCACCTGTTAAATCAAATGCTCCAAGTTTTTGTCTATATCTAGCTTCTGCTAATGTATACTTAAGATTAATTAATCCATCATTTACATAAGCAGCTCTAACTGTAAATTTATTATGTATATAGCGAATTTTATATTCTTGTTGAGAAAACATATCTCCTCTATTTCTAACTGCACTATATTCAAATAAATATTCTAATCCTGGTGCATTAGATATAGTAGCATAATCTGATATTTCATTTTCAGATCCATCGTAAAATCTTCCCTTTTTAACCTGATAATCAAATCTTGCTATCTTTCTTAAACCAATACTAAAAACATAATTAGATTCTATCTGCTCTGTTGTTTCTACTAACTGTCCTGAGCCTGCTACACCATCAACATAGAACTGTTGATTTACAGCAAATGGAGAAGCCATAGATGCACTTGCATAAAATGTAGAATATTTAAAAAGATTTTTAACTTGTCCTTGACAATTAAGACATCCTAATATTATTATAAACATAATAACAACTATAGATGTAAGTCCTGTTATTTCTAATTTATTTTTATTTAACATTATCGTAATCTATGTATTCTATTGTTACGCATTCTCCATTTTCTATAGCATCTGCTATCTTCGGATAAACTCGCTTATATGCTTGTCCTGAGCTTCCAACGAATCCATCTTTAGCAATTTGATTGTTCGTTTGCGTATCACCCAATAATAAACAACCAGCAGTATGTTCATCAGTATTGCCAGTATGAATAAGAATATAATCAAAACCAGGTACATTAATAATATGCAGCATACCACGATGCATTTTACCGTATCGCTTAACATACTTATTGTGGAATCCACCAGATTTCCTAAACACCACTTCGTAAGTCCCACTAGGAATACGAGTCTCCCCCATAATTTTTTCTTCTCTATATTCATCTTCTAGTGTATAACATAAAAATTTTCTACCATTTGTAACATCAAACAATAATCCTGATGTTGAATCTTTTTCAGATGAAATTCTTAGTACTTGTAGTTTCATAATATTAAATTACACCTGTTCTTACATTAGCTCCAGTAATTAATACTGGTTGTTTTGAAGCTGTTGCTTGTGCCATATCTACTCCTGCTTGGCCTTGATCTTGCACATTAGCTATTGTATCACCAGCAGTATTACCAAAAGCCCAATATGCTTTTAAATTAGCTGCGGATATATTATGTGCATGACTTAAATTAGTAGGAACTCCATTATTATATATTCTAGCAGCAGCATTTGCTCCTATTGGTAAATTTAAAATTGCTATTTGAGCTACCAAGCCATCTAATAAATTACTTCCATCACTACCTGTTCTGTGATTACCTTTGTTGTGCATAGCTACATATGTACCTTGATCGCTTGCAGTAAGACCACTACCATCTGTTAAAGCACTTCCATTTAAATATAATGTCATTTCATCATCAGCTATTCCACCACTTCCGTCTCCATTGGCTACAAATAATGCACAATGCCATTTATTAACTGTTATTGTTCCACTACCAGTTACCCATTGTCTGTAATTACTTGTATTATTATCATATAAAATAATTCCTATTGTGTTATTAGAACATGTTACTAAGTATTCATTTAACTTTATAAATAAAGGATTTCCCCCAGAAACAGAATCTAATTTAAACCAAACTAATATTGAAAAATCTCCATCATCACTACCATCACTAAATGTAGTAGCATTAGTATCATTTGCTTGCTCAAAGTCAGCAGAGCCATCAAAGTGCATAGCTTTTGTAAAGTGTGTAACTTTTGCTTGGCTTCTATTAGCATTTATATTTCCAAGTCCTAATCCCATTAAGCTCCTAAATAGCAAATTATACTACCTGATGCTGCATCAACCTCAGACCATCTACCATATATAGTCATGCCAGCAGGAAATGTATTAGAAGCATCTATTTGATCTCCAGTAGGTGCACTAGTTGCACTCTCTGTATTCATAAATTTAGTTGCATCTGCTGCTACCAACCCACCTGATGCATCAAATGTAACATCTGTTACCATTGTAATTGCCATAATAACATATCCAGTAGGAGCTGATACAGCATCTTGCCCATCATTAAATATAGCTCCGTATTGCCCTAATTGAACTTTTGCTAAGTCGTTTATATTCATTTTAATAAATTTTTATATTATACAAAAATACGAATTTTAAATTACACCCTTTCTATATCCACTATACCACCATAAACTATATTGCTTGTAGTAGTTGTGTTTACTCTAATGATTAAATAATTAGTTGCAGTAGCTGCTGTATCTGTTATATTAACTTCAGTATTTACATTACCTGTTCCAAGGTTGCTAGTAACATCTGTGTTAGCATTTACATTAGCCTCATAAACAGTTACACCTTTTGCGTGACTACCAGAAATAGTAACAGCTGTAGCTTTATATCCTAAAGGAATATTTACAAAAGCATATAGTTCTAAATCTGCGTCAGCAGCTCTAACACCTACTGCTGTTGTGTCATCAAACGCAATACTAGCATTAGCATGATCATTACCCATAAAATCCCTAGGCAGTATTTTAATAGTTGTATTAGATCCAAACCAATTACTACCAAGATCATATGTAGTACCACCATCATCTTTAAACTTAAGTGTATTAGGTGCATCGTTCTGTACATATACTAAACCCTTACCAGCAACGTTACTTCTTACATCTGTTGATGGTATTTCATCTATTATAAGTTGCCCATTAAGCTGAAGCTGTCTATCTATTAATGAACTATTTTTTGTATACCACCTAGTACCATCACAGATTAAATCTATGTAATCTCCAGATAATATATTTAATTTTTCTTCATTGTTAATTAATCCTGTATATATAGAAATTGCAGCACTAGCACTTTCAGCTGTTAAATTAATACCCTTTGCCAAACCAAGCGTTCCTCCTCCATCTGCGCGTGTAGCTATTTGAAAAACATTATTATTACCAGAATTACTAGCACCAAAAACTTTTATAAATTCTCCTACAGAAAATGCATCTAATTGATTGGCTGAATCTTTAATAGCTGCATGAACTCTATAGGTAGAAGCTGTAATACGATCAGGTATTTGTGTAAAATCTTCTTCAACTATAGCAATTTTATCAGCACCTTGATAATCAATTATTTTTCTAATATCTNTTATGCTATCACCAGCTGTAATCTCAACAAANAAATCATTNTATAAATCATCAGTAGAAGAAGCACTACCATCTAATTGTATCCAATTTGTTCCACCAGCTACAACACTACCACCTACAGATGCCTGAAATGATATTGTGGTCTTTTCTTCTACCTTAGCATTACCTGATATTATATTACAATTAAAACTAGCATTTTTATCTACTCTTTTAATATATAATTTTCTACCATATGATATGTCATATTTAGCTGAACTATATACAGATCGTGGAACTATTTTNGTTACACCAACATTAGATGTATCTGGTAATATTATATCTAGATTGCCATCTATATTTAATAATAGTGTAGTAAAGTTTTTAAAATCATCATCAACTATTTCATCTCTCATTATGAAAGCAGATGGAGCATTTAAACTACAAGCGTTATCAAAACTAGAAGCTGTTGTTATAGTTGTATTACCATCTTCACCTGGTAAACTTTGCTGTAAGAAAACTTTTCCTTCAATATAACTTGCAATTATATTTCCACCATGCCCATTAGAACTATTTACTAAGTCAGTAAAATTCTTAGCTGTTTCTTCTGCATCAGATCCTGTATTAAACTCAGGGCTTGCCGCAGTAGGATCTGCTGAGTTATCATTCTTTATTTTATATGTTACAGTATGTGTGCCATTACTATGNGTAGTTCCATCATCTGTAGCTGCTATTAATTGTATTGTACCATTATTTACATCATCATGTTCCGTTTCTCCAAAAGTAAAGGTAGCATAAGAATAAATATTTTTAATTATNTAAGAGTTTATTCTTTCTATAATGGCTTTGCTTAAAACTAATTTACCTTCTATATAAACATCATCATGAAAATTAACAGTATTTCTTTCNTCNATAGTTATTAAATCTTTAGAAGAACGNCTATTATTTTCAGANCTAACCTTAAANAATCTATCNTTAAAATCTAAACCCATTAATATATTTCTAGATGTTCTACCTAGAAATTCTATAAAACTACCCTTATTTGTTCTGTCTATTTTCATCGTACACGTGGCTCATCAAACACAGCTCTTTGTAATGGTGTTATTTTTCTTACATCACCCTTCCATTGTTTTTCACCTTTAGTTCTAAAACGAGTTGTTGTTTGTGCTCTTTCTTGTGAAAGAAAAGATTGTAATGCATCTAGTCCTCCGTTAGCTATGTTAAATGATGCGGGTGTTAAAGTAAACGCATAGTTATCAGGTCTAAAGAATATTGTTGCATCTTCTTTAGTTCTTCTACTAGCTTTATTTACAAACTTGCCTACTTTAGATTCATCATCATCTGTAGCTAAACCTATACCAGCTAATATCATTAGCAAACCAAATCCTCTCATAGCTGTAATAGTAGCATTCTTCTGTCCTCTTGGCAATGCTTTTAATTGTTCATTAAACTCTGTTACACTTATTTCTCCAGAAAATAATTTCTGTACCATACTATATCCAAACTTACCAAACTGTCTCCAAGAACCCACCTCTTGTTCTCCAAACCTATTAGTATCTTCTGGCCCAAATCTCTCTACTGCCATAGATGGTAGCCATCTCTTAAACTGCATCATTGCTCTACCCAAAGAATACATACCAATTAATCTTTGATCTATTCTAGTATAACCCCTACCTTGATTTCTTCTAATCTTATCTGTTCTTTTTAGTATCTCTTCTTCAGTTAATGCGTTNGCATTNTCAACTACATTACCATTCTCATCNTAAGCATTAAACTCTGCATCACTCATCATNCCAATAAANCTTACACCCTGCACCCACTTCTCTGATATATTTAATGGAAAGAATATTACAGTATCTAATACGCCTTTAGGACTAAAGTCTACATTATCATATATCTGATCTTCCCATTGATATTGTTTTTTAAGTATAGCTCTAACCTTATTAAAGTCTTTAGAAAACAATCTTCCTTCACCTCTTGCCCATTGTCGCCATCCTTGGCTCCGTATAGTGTTATATTTGCCCATAGCTGCGTTAACTACACCTGCTGGTATAGATAGTCCCAAAAAGACATAAAGTCCCCATTTAACAAACATATCTACAATCATATCTGTTTTCTTTCCAAGTACAGGTTGTTTCTTTCCTTGTAAGAATCCTTGCTTCCAAACTTTTTCTACATAGTTTGCTGCATTAACATTTCCTAATTTTTTATTTAAAGATATTATACCCTCAACTAAAGGCATCATTTGTTTAAAGCCCATAAACTCATTAGCTCCATAAACAAATATACTAGCACGCATATATGTATTAAGTGCTTGCGTTAAGTTTCTAGTTGCATATTTAGATGCATCAGTTGGCCTGCCTTTAACAAACCTTGTAAATACACCATCATTATTTAACTCACCAGCTTCTCTTGGTGTCATATTAATTACTGTGCCATCATCATGCACACCTTCTTTCTTTAATTGCTCAGCTCTTCTTTTTAACTTTTCTATTTCAAATATTTTTTTACCACCAGGTAATGTAACTGGTCCAGCTAAATAAATATCTTTCCATTGTCCTAATGGTAATATCTTTTCTTGTACCTTGCCATTTACTACTATAGTGCCTCTTACCTTTACATGATCAAGATCTGCTAACTTACCTGTTATATTATTCCAAAGACCATATAAACCTGTAGAAGAAAATACTTCAAAATTATTCATACCTACATGTGGTATGTAGTTTTCAGAATAGTTAACACCTTCTTTGTCTACATATCTTCTAAAAAATTTATCAGTAGTTTTTTTATAGTATGTATAATATTCTGCCTCTACCTTAGTAGGTGAAGATGCATTAAACTCATCTTGTGTTTTTAATCTAAGGTTTACTCTAACTACACCATTAATATCTGTATACTTTTCTTCAATAAACATATTACCAAATAAATACTGATTCATATCAGTAGCATTCATTCTTAACTTAATTCTGTCTATAACAGATCTATTCTTCATCTTTTCTTTTATAAGCTTTCTATGTAGCTTGTATAACTGTTGTTGCTCTGTAGTATATTCATCTATAAACTTTCTATACTCTTGCTCCATTAAATTTACAAGTCTTTGTATCTCTGGTCTTTTAGATGGTATGTTATTAGATAANAACCAAGCTTGTATAGTTCCAAAATCATTTTTAGAATCCCATTTAAAATTAGTATTTTTATTTATAAAATTATTTTGTTCTTTACCAGATCTCATTGCTAACTCTAAAGCAATAGCATCCATAACACCTTTAGCTGCTTGAGAATCTAATCTTGTAAACTTTATAAACTCATCACTTAATCTTTCACTGCTCCACTCTCTTTCATTCTTTAACTTCTTTGTTTTAATATTTTCACTAAACCAATTATTAGNAACAACTAGATGCTGTCTATATCTAAAGTATCTATCTTTTACATATCTATATAAATTAGCATTTTCAGGTTGTTGTAACTGCTCATAGTTATAACCTATAGCTTGTGCATACTCTTGTTCACTAAGCTCACTTATTGTATCAGAACTTTCATGATGATTATCTTGCTCTTGCCTTCCTTCTGGTCCTATTTTACTAAAATTACTAGGTCGCTTTTTTTTAGCATTTTCTATCTTCAATGCTTCGTCTAGTGTAAGATTTTTGTTAATAGCTTTTACTCTGCCAGTAAACTTTCCAGAAACTAATTTATATACACCATCTTTACTGTGCTTAAATACTGTATGCTCTAACCTATCATTGTTTTCATTTTTCTGTATAAGACGTATATAATGTTCTTTATCATTAGCTATAGCAGAATCTATATCTTTGTTACCTGTTGATTTATTTGTAAGTCTTATCGTTGTACGTGTTTCATCAGTAGCTGTAAAATTATTTTCATATATAGCATTTATTAATAAAGGATTTTCTGTAATAATTTCTACTGCTATTTCTTTATTTTCTTTTTTATTTATCTCTTTGTTATTTAATTCAGACAAATGTTTCTTAACCATATTGTCATCTATACCTTTTTTCATAACATTAGTAAATACATCTTTAGGAAATAAAGAAGATATAGATCCTGATTGGAATCCAGTACTAGCAAAATCATGTTGTATAAAAGCTACTTGTATATCTATTGGCATAGACTTAAATGATGTTTCAATAGCTTTTCTCTGTCTATCAGATAAATCTCTAGTTATTTCTGTTTTAATATAAAACTCACCATTACGTTTTTCTCCATATGTTATATAGCTTAGAAAATCTGAATGCTTACCTGGTGTTCTGCTTTGTGCTATTATATATTGTTTAAGTTGTCCCTCAACTTCTTTAGCATCAAAGTTTTGTAACACTTCATTTTCTCTTTGTATTTTTTTAGCTATATACTTTGCTAAAAGATTATCATACTTATTTATATTATCTAAATTAATAGAACCTCCAATTAATCCACTATATTGTTCAAAGAAATTATTTGCACTAGGAGTACCTGTAATAGTTGCTATCTCTAATAATCTTTGTGTTTTATCTAAAGAGTTATCATGATGAACAAACTTAGCTGATTTTTGCAAACTACCATTATCTATAATAACAGGAGTTTCCTCTAGTTTATTTTTAAGCTCACTTTTCTTAGCTATAATCTGTATAACAGATGGGGGTATTTGCCCTGTCTTGTGGTAATTTGTTTGACGGTTATATGTGTTTATAACGTCAGCTACCATATCGGTATAATGCAATAAAGATATTACATTTAAATTAGCATCTAACCCTGTTTCATTTTTTCTAATTAAATCTCTTAATACAACCTTATCTATTTTACCATCCTTAATTGATTCAAACCATCTTTGCACTTCATCATCCTTAGCTGTAAATTTTTCAAACCTACCTTTAGCATTAAATTTAGATCTATGATAATTTAGTCTATCAAAATCTGTTTTATATTTTAAATTATAGTATGCTATCATAGCTGGGTGAACTCTACCTTGTTCTTCAGCAGAAAGTTCTCTTTCGCCTTTAGCTAGATCATATTGTTTAGCACCATCTGATCTTAATATTACAGCTATATCATTTAAACTAAAACCAAGACCTCTTAATACCATTGCACTATTTGCTGTATTTTTTGTAATACCTAAACCAGCTAAATATTGTTTTGTTGGTTGATCTAGTTTCATATTAAACAAACGAGCTAACCCCATAACAGGATCTAAATTATTATCAAAACCATTAACTGTTTTATCACCTATAGTTATAGGAGTAGATAGCTTTACATTTAAAAATCTAAATATAGCTTGAACTAAGTTAGATACAGCACCAGGTCCTATTAAGTGTCCCGATCCTATATTGTTCTTAAATGTCATCATACTGCCTATAGGAGACAGTTGTGATTCTCTATCTGACTCTAACCTACCATGTATTCTGTCTGCTGCTGTAATTGCATTATTAGCATCAGTATCTATATTCATTGATTGATTTCTTTCTTCAGATCTAGCAACGTCTCCAACAATTAACATTGTTCTCCATAATGCCTCATTAGTTGCCATCTGACCTTGAGTAATACCAACTGTGCTTTTATATGGAACATTAATAAATGGCGCATCACCATCATTATCAGAACCCCATATTTCTTGTACTTCAGCAGGCATCTGAACCATATTACCATTATCCTCTCTAAATGACTTAACTATAAATACCTGTGCATTCATTTTTCTATCAGCAGGTATTCTAGTCATTAAAACTAAATCTCCTTCTTGTAACCCTAAGTCTTTCATATTAGCAGGTAATATAACTTCATGCGCAACAATATCTTTACCATCTATTAATTTTCTTATAGCATCGTTGCCTCCAAACCTCATAGCTAATTGAGATGTTATCTTAACTACCTTATTTGCTTCCAACCCTATCGTACCTTCTGATTCAGAAAGACCTATGGTTCCTCTAGTAATTAACTTATGTCTTGACTGACTTACTCTATTGGCTAGTATTTCAGATAATTTCTTTTGTACAAATGGTACAAACATTGCTTTCTCTTCTATACCAGCAGAAAGTTTTTTCATAAACTTTTTAGAGTTTTCTCCAAATACAAACTCACTTATTGTTTTTAAATCCTGTTCTGTTATATCAGTTTTTTTATTTAATATTTTCTGTATAGGAGCTAATACTTTTTTCTCTTGTTCATTTAAAGCTGCATTAATAGCATTTAATGCTCTATTAACATCACCCTTTTGATCTTCACTAGCAAAAGATTGTAGGTGCGTCATTATTTGCGAAGGCAAATGTGAATGTTTTCTAGGACCACCATTCAATCCNTTTGTAGATTGATCAAGCTCATTAACTATACCAAAATTATTTGAATCATCTCCCCTAAAATCTTCGCCTACAAAATGTATTTCTTTTAATCTATTTTCTAAAGCAACCTCATCGTTTACTAAATCTATATCTACTATTCTTTCATCAGCACCAACCTTTGCACCAGATCTTGATATTGCATATACCCTTGTGCCAGGTGGTGATATTTCTGCTAACTTATCTAAAATAGTTTTTACATTTTTTCTATGTAAATCATTAGATACTTTTTCTTCTGTAAGAGGAGCAGAAACTATTTTAGCTAATAATATTTTTTCTAATAAATTATTATTTCTTTCTGTAGACAATCTATTATCTGTACCAAAGTATTGAAACTTATGTCCCTTACCTATTCTACGTAACTCACCAAAATCATCTTCCAATGCTTGTCCTGTTTCTTCAGTATGATATGCATCAGAATCTGTTACTAATATAAACCCATCCTCTACAGCTTTATCTTCTTCTTGTTTATTTTTAACATTTCTAAACTCTCCTGTTTCAGGATTTTTATATACATCTGGCACTACAACTATTGCTAGTTTAGTATTAGGCAACATAGACCTTGTTCTAGAAAAAGCATGCTTACCTCTTTTTATAAGATCATTTTCATTTATAAAATTACTATGATTACCAATAAGAAACTGTTGTGCTTCAAATTTGTTTATCATATTGTGTANAAGCAAACCTTCTATCAATCTTTTCCCATTATTATTTGGAGTAACGTTATATTTCTTATACCAAAAACTACCTATTTTAACACCCTTATTATTTTTATCTGCACCTTCTAGTAGCTTAACATTAAAATATTTTTTTAATTGATTATTACCACCTATAATTGAACCAGCATCATTAAACATATTATGATGTTTTTCAAATATTTGTTGTTGTGTTTCACCGTTTCTACCAACTAACTGGTATTTACCTTTTATTTTTTTAATAATATAAGGCAATACAAAAGAGCCATCTTTATATTTTAAATCATTATACTGAGATATATCTTTAAGTTTCTGTTGTAATAATGACTCTTTATAATATGGAGATTCTATTTCATATTGTCTTTTACTATTAGAAAGCTGACTAACATGTTGTTTATACATACCGCCACCTTTTTCAAAAGCTTTAGCTAACTGAGCTAATTGTATAACACCAAACTCTCTTGCAGACATATTTATTAAAGCTGTAGCTCTATTAGATCCTAATGCTGAGTATATACCTGATATATATGAAACAATAGGAACTCTTCCTACAGCAATCATTCTTGCAAATATATTACCTTCTAAACCTTGCTTAAGACCAAATTCTTTTTCAAATACAGCTTTTTCAATTCTATTCTTTTCTATCAATCTTTCTATTCTAAACTTAGCTGGCCCTTTAAGATCTAATATTCTTACTCTCTTACCTGTAGTATTTGTAGCTTGAACTACACCATTCTTTGCTCTAGATGTAACAATAAGTTGTTGTACAAATTTTCTTATAATTTTATTATCGGCATCAAACCTATTATTTTTTATTATAACGTTTTTATACTTAGCAAGAAACTCTGGTATACTATAAACTTTATTTTCTATAACTACCCTTGAGTTTATAATAGCATTATAATCTAAATATTCATTTTCCTGTAGAGTACCAAAAGCAGAAGATAACACGTCTAATGAGTTTTGTTTTCTAACATTCTCATCTTTAGATTGCGATATAACATCTAGCTTTTCTTTTATTAATCCAATTATAGCAGGAAAGTTTTCATTAAGACTTGCCATCTCAAATAGCTTCTTAGATACTTGAGAATACTCACTAGGTCCCATTACATCTTCCTGTAAAGAAAAATTATCTCCATAGTTATCACCCTTCAGTATACCTGTTTTAGTTTGCAACTCATATTCTAAATGTTTAAAATCTATATACATATCACCTAAAACACCTGAAGACTCTTCATTAAAGTTATTTCTAACAAACGATACAAAAGATTTTAGATGGTGATTTAATTTTTGATAATCAAATGCACCCTCTACTTTTTCTATTTCTTGTAGTATAGTATTTACAAACTCTTCTTTACTTTGTGTGTTCTTTGCTATCTGTAATAACTTAGCTCTTAATAAGTTTTTAGATACTTTGCTTTGTGTGCTCCAGGTGGTTTCTCTCCAGTTATCCATTATCTGCGTAGCTGTACCACTAAAGGCATCACCCTCCTTTTCTCCAAGAAAACTAGTACCATCTAAATTTTCATCTTCAAACTCTTGTTCTGATACCTCAGAGTTATCAACGCTAGTATCATTTAATTCAAATTCTTCGTTAGCTAATAGAATATCTATTTCTTTTGCATTAAGATTTTCACCATCATACTTTTCTATTTGGTTGCCCATAATATAGATGGTTACTTTCTTTTCATTCTTATCTAACTTCTTATATACTAATGATTCTGCTGCTACTCTTAAACTATTATGTAAAGGTCTGCCACCTTTCATAATATATTTTTTACCATTTATAGTTACCGTTTTACCATTAGATATATCTCCATATATTTTTGATACAGTAGTTTGATACATTTTCTCAAGAACAATTTCTACCTCTTTATTAAAATCAGCATTTCTAATGTTTTTCTTATCCTTGATATAATTAATTATCATACCATTATTAACAGCTCTAGATACAAGCTCATTTCTTTTACGAGAAGACATTACATTTCTTTCTTTACTATATCCTATTCCTGTATTAACTATAGGATCTGTTTGCCCAACAGTAGTAAAGTTTTTAAATATCGCATCCTCTAAATCTTCTATTTTAGTTTTTTCTAAATTAGGAACAGCCGACTTAGCTATATCATATCCAGCAGCTTTATCTACCATTCTTGTTACTCTAGAATAAAATCTTTTTATAAGTCCCTCAGATTTTTCTACATTTTTTTCTCTACCTCTTGATTCAAAATTTAATTCAAATAAATCTGTACCAGCATTTTCTAAATGCCTAACAAAAACTTCTTCATTAATATATTCTTGAACATTGCTTGCTCCTTCTACAACAATACCATCTGATACCATTTGGCTCATAATGTCTTTAAACAAGCTTTCTACATTACCTTGTTTTTTAGTTATAGAGTTATTTAAAACGTCTTTAAGAGCTAATAACTTTGTAGATAGCTCTTTGCTATAACTATCTAATATTTGTTCATTAGATTGTAAATAAATAGCATCTAACAGATTGGCTGCTGTATAATAAACAGGCCTTCCTTTCTTTTTTGCTTGACGATAAACTATTAGTTCTGGATATAGTTCTTTTACCTTTTCGTATAAAGGAGTTCCTATAAGCATTTTTCTTAATGCTTTAACTTCAGGAGTTTCACTGTTTAACTTATACCACATATGCGCAGCTTCATGAATCATTTTAGATTGCATAAGCAATGGTTGGCCTGCTTNATATTTTANAAACTGCGTAGAGCCAATAGATCTACCNNCAGCAGNNCCACCATATTCTGTAATAATATTATCTATTATAACTACATTAGCATTAGGAAATCTTTTCTTAAATCCTTGTTTCATTAACTGTACTAACCCATAGTTATAATATGCTTCTTTAGATAAGTCATATTTATTAGCTGGGTTATCTGTTGTTTCATTTTCTACTGTCTCTACTATTACCTCTTCGTTTGTTTTTTTATCTACTACTACCTCAGCATCTTCGGTTTTTAATTTACTTGTATCTATATTAGGATCTTTACTTTCTTTAGAATATTTCGTTTTTGGATCTTCTGATTTAGGAAGTATGTTAAATATTTTTTCTAAATATTCTTTTGCTTCCTTGGCTTTCTGCTTAGCTGTTTTAGTTACTTTCTTAGCAGCTTTTTTAGTTTTCTTAATAGCTTTAGTACCTTCTACTACAACAGCTTCTTTAGCTATCTTTGCTTTTCTTTTAACTTTTTCTGCTCGTGTTTCTACTACTTCTGCCTCTACTGCTTCTGGATCTTCTTTAACTTCTTCTTTCTTTTCTTTTTTAGCTCTTTCTGGATCAACTCTTTCTTTTTGTTCTTGAGTTAATCTATTATACTTTTTCTCTTTCATCACTCCCTTATAGTCTCCAACCTTTCCTTTTTTAACTTTATCACCAACTTTTATAAAAGGATCAAATGCTTCTATTAAATTATCACTACTAATCCCAATCATTCCTATTTTAGCAGGTACAAAGTTAGCATCGTTTTTACCTTTTTTAGTCCATTTAACCGATCCGTCTAAATANACGGTAGCTTTATAGATTATTTTTTCACCATCTGTTGTAGTAACAATAAATTCTTCTGTTCTAATAGGAACGCTACTATCATCGTATCTTGGTTTTTCTTTTACTTCTTCTTTTTCTTTTACTTCTTCTTTTTCCTCTACTTTTTGCTCTCCTGTAACTGCTTGCTTTACTTTAGTAGCTGCACCAGCAACAGTTTCAGCTGCACCTTTAGCTACATCTACTACTCGTTCTCCTAATGTTTTAACCTTTTCAGTTACTTTAGGTTTTTGTTTCTGTCCTTCTACTGTTAGTTCTTGAAACTGCTCCTTAGTCATTCTCTTAGCTCCTGCTGCTTCATCTAGAGTTTGGAATATAACAACTTCTTTTTTATTTTCTAACTCAGCTATCTCTTCATTTATTTTAGATATAGCTTCATCTCTATTAGTTTGTAAATCAGCTAATGCTTTTTCTTTAGCTTTTTTGTTTTTTTGTTTATTTACTACAGCAGAATCTTCTTTAAATGTTTCATTAATTGCATCTATATCTTGTTTCTTATCAGCAATCTTAACATTTAAATTAAATAAAACTCTATGCCCTGATTCAGATAATTTATCTTTTACTTCAACATTTTCCCATTGTTGCTCATAGTTATTTAATATATCATTATATACTTTATATTCATCTTCTGTAATTCTACCATCAGATCTCATATCATTAAGTACAGTTTTTGTATATGCAGAACTACCATGCTCTACAGATTCTTTTAATACTTCATTAATATAATTTCTTTGTTGAACAAAACCTTCTTGGTCTGATATATTAATTTGATAGTTTAATAAATCTTCTTTATTATTTAATATTCTATCTCTCTCTGCTTGATAGTTTACAGAGTTTGTAACACTACCTAATAAGAAACCAGTAGCAAATGATATACCTCTTGTTTCTTTCATTTCAGGAGAATTAAAAAACTCCATATAATTTTCATATTCAGGAAGCTCATTATTTGCTTCTGCTGTATTTTTTATAGTAATCCATTCTTGATAAACTTCTTGAAATTGTTCTACCGTACCTTCAACGCCACCAAATAAAATACCTTTACCTACTGCATTTTTCATTTTTTGTCCAAATGATAATACTTCCCTTTCTGGTAAAACACCTAGTGCACCCTGCATACCTCTAGATCCTTTTGTTACAGATCTTATTGCTGATCTACCAAGACCACCAAAAGCTATTCCATATTGAATTATATCTGTAGCAAACCACTTAGCATTATCTACCCAAACATTTCTACCAACTTGTGCTGCTTTTTGTGGATCCATTCCATCACCAATAGCACGCTGTATAGCATCTCCAGCTACAACAGCACCTTCTGAAAAGTTAGCAAATATACCACCACCACTTATACCAACTATTTTTTCTACAGCAGGATTTAAACCTATTTTACCAATAGGCTTTCCAGCTTTACCTTCTACTTGTCTAAATAGCATACCTCCTATTCCCTTTCCTTTATCTGCAACTGCTCCAGTTCGTTTCATAATTTTTTTTGCATCATCTGCAAATCTAGAATATCTTCCCACATAAGATAGGCCTCTAGTTGCTGCCATAGAACCACCTACATAAGGTACAAACATAGAAAATACAAATGGTATTTGCTCAGCTACTTTAGTTGACCAAAATGTTGGATTAACTAAATCTTTCCATTCAAACTCCTCTAATTCCTTTGGTATATATATTTGATTTGCTTCCCTTATTCCTTCGCCTTTTTCTCTTAACCATCTAGCTGGCTTATTAGCAGTAGCTTTTAATGTATTAGGAGCTACAACAGCTTGTGCAAATACAGTAGCATCACCTAAGCTTTCTACAACAGTTCCTACACCTCTATATAAACCTCTAGCAAACTGTCTACCCCAAGACATACCAACTTGCCCAATACCAAAATCATCTACACCAGTAGGTGCTTGTATTCTATCAAGTTCTGTTTGTAAAGGCATTTGTGATTGCTGTATATTCTGCAATGCCTGTGCAGACGGATCAGGTAATTGTTGTGCTACTTGTTGTTCTGCTTCTATTCTATCAGGAGCTTTACCTGTTTCAATAGAAGGAGTTGGAGGAGCAGTTAAAAATGATGATAAATCAAACTTACCATCAGGTTTAACAAAATTACCCATTTGCTCATCATATTGTTGTATGTCCTGTCCAGGATTATTTATATCAAAACCATTTGCCATTATACGAATTGTGTTGTTAAAGATAAATCTTTAATTGTATTTCTTATTCTGTTTTGTGACTTTTTATCAATACCAAAATCATTTTGTAGTATTTGGAAAAAAGAATACATATCATGTCCCTTTAGTGCAGTAATTAAATCATTACCGCCAGGAATCTGACCAATACTATTAAAGTTAACTAAAGACTGATCAAAAGCATCAGGCCCTTTACCTCTTGTCAATTCTAAATTTAATGCCATTAATGGATTTAAACTATTAACTGGTAAGTTATATGTTTGAATAATAGGTGCAAGTCTTGGTATTGCGTGATTGTAAAACTCATCATAACTTCTTCCTGACATTGCATCTTGATAATCTCCTGCTACCTTTTCTTTTACTGTATTTATTTGTTCTATTCTTCTTCTTTCTCCTTGTGAAGCCTCACTTGCTAACACACTAGCATCTCTTTGTGTTTGCAATACATCATTCATATCAACCTTCTTGGTTAACTCTCCTAACGAATATGAATCAGTTGGTAACTCTAACATTATATCATCATCAAATTTACCCACTCTATCATATGCTAATCTCATTGCATATGTATTACTTACACTTATGTTGTCGCCAAATTCACTTCTTAGCTCTTCTGCTGTTTTTTCATTTGGTATTAAACGAAATGCTACATTACCTTCAGCATCTTTATAAGATACTTTTTGAACCATATAAATACCTGTAGGTGTTAAATTTTCAACTTCATCATATCTAAAAGCATCAGAGCTTGCTGCTATTGCTGCTGTTGTTCCAGCAACTAGTGCTGCGGCTCCACCTGTTACTGCTGTTCCTAAACCAGCCAATGCTGTCCCAGCAGCTAAAGATCCACCTGCGGTAACTCCTGCTTTAGCACCAAGTGCACCAGCAGTTCCCACTCCTAAAACTCTCCTTAAGCCTGTTCCTCCTAATGGAGCTTGATCAGATCCTAGCTTAAATCCATCTTCATCATAAAAATTAAAACGACTATTTGCTAAGTTTACAGATATTTCACTATTCATTCCATTCCACCTATCTCCAAATATAACTTCTCCCCACCCATTTTCTAAATTAGGAGCTGTCATAATTCTTGCAGCATTTTCATAATTTCTTAATGGGCTTTCATCTAATATAGCACCATATGAGTTTCTAATAACAGATCCACCATCACCAGCTATAACTGTTCTTAAATCATCTCCTAGTTGCGCTGTAGCATTAATACCTATTAATGATTGATTAATATCACTACCTACATCAAAAGGCAATGGATCACCAGTACCTCTCATAGCTACACCTGAAAATTCAGGTTGTTGTTGTATATATTGATCTAAATACTGATTCCATTCAGCTGATGTATAATCACTTCTATTAATACCATACTCAACACCCATATTAGTAGATAATACACTATAGTTATTATCAATAGATAAAATATCTTGTGTTGTAACATTCACACCCTTAGGTATATTTTGTCTTACAGCATCCATATCTATTAATCCTTTTGTACCACTATATGAAAGAGTATCTGTATCTCCTTGAAAATATGCTGTAATGTTATCTAAATCTTTTTGATATATTTGATTTGCTTTATCACTACCTTGTAGTTCTTGTATCTTAGCAAAATTAGATGCATTAATCTTAAGTCTAGCAAAATCATCAGATTCTATAAGTTGTTTCTTGTAATCTCTAATTTGTTTCCATCCACCTGCTTGCATAAACTTTGTATAACCACCATACTTTTTTACATTTTTCGCTATCTCTTCTTGCATCCTGTCAGATAGGTCTTGTATAAAATCTCTATCTTGTGGTCTTACTACTGCTTCGTTTGCTATTTCATTTACCTTATCAAAGTAATCAGCAGTTTGCATTTCATATTGCAAATTTTGTTGTTGTTTATTTTGATAATCAGTATACAGTTGATTTACAGCAGCAGCTTCTGCTTTTCTAGCTTCAGCTCTTGAATTAGCCATGCCAGAAGTTACACCTCTTAATGCTGAAAATACTCCAAAATCTATTGCCATACCTTATAATTTTATTTTCTAAATCTTTTAAACTTACTACGAAAAGGAGCAGTAATACTTTCTGGTGTTACTGTCCCTGCAAAAGGACTTACACTTACTTCAACCTCTTGCCCAAATGTATCTACATATGTATTTGTACCAACTTCAGAAGGATTTATAAATGGTTCTATATATGTTCCTAATTTATTATCTTTATTTGTAGTTATGTTTGTAGTAGTATTTTGTGTTACATATGGTGTTAATGTTTTAGGATCTATTTCTTCTGCATTAACATTGTAATAATTAGCTGCTTTTCTTAAATTACGTCTTGATTGTTTTTCTGCATTTTCAGATTTACCATCAGGTAATTCAAAACCCATTTCTTCAATTCTTGATCTCATAGCTAAATCATACATACTTCCTTTTCCATACATTTTTTCATCTTGTATATTTTGAACTATAGATGAAACTGCTTCACTTGCTAATGCAGCAGCACTACCCTTATTTGCTAATTGCATTTGCAACTCTTCACTTCTTTGTGTAGAATCTTTTTTAAGATTATAATTTTCTTTAAACTGCAACAACTCACCATAATCTTTTGAATTTTGTCTTTGCAGTTGTGCATCTTTAGATGCAAAATCTAATAATGCTTTAGCTCTATTAGCATCTACCATACCAGAACCTGCTAAAAATCTAGCTCTATCCCCAGCTGTGCCTCTAATTAAATTAGTTATACCAGCTTTATATGCACCATCTATATCTTGTCTTATCTGTGCTTCTTCAGCTGCGCTAAAACCTTGATTAGCTAAATCCTTAGCTTGTTTTATGTGTTCATCCATAGCAGAAGATAGCTCAGGATAATCTTGCACCTCTACGTCTTTTAATAAGGCAGGAGCAGCCATACCTAACATACCTAAACTTACAAGAGTTCCTGGACCTCCTAACTTATCTATAAATGATTTCTCATCTTTAGTAAGTGTTTTTGTTTCAGNATCCATATCTTCTTCTGTAAAGTCTGGATTCTGTAATGAATTTATTTCTTGATCTATATCATAGATTTGTTTTTTAATCTTTTTATATTCCTCTGCATCCTCTGTAGTATTTAAAAGTTCTTCTAATTCTAATTTTCTATTATTTAAATTTAGAATAACAGGCGACTCTCCTTCTGGACCTTTTTTATTTTCTTTTGTTTCTACAAATGAAAAATCTAAATTAATTTCATTATCATTAGCAAATGTTTCAAACTGAATTACATCATCGCTAGATTGTCTATCATTATCATCATGAAGAGTTTTAAGCTCATTCATTTTTTGATTATATCTATCTTTAGCAGCCTTTATTTCCTCTTCAGTATATGAACCATCATCATTAATAATAATAGTTTGCAAATCAGTTAAATCATTTCTTATTTGAGAAGTATTAGTTTCCCATTTACTTTGATTGTCATCTATATTAGCTTGCTCATCACCTTTAGCATTTTCACTAGTAATTGTTTCATCTAGTGTAGATACATTACCTATAGTTTCATCTAAAGTTATTTGAAATAAAGCTGGATCTTCTATGTTTATTTCATTCCTTTGTTTTAAAAACTTTTCTTTTTCTTCATCAGATAATAATTGATATTTATTATTTTCATCAAAATACTTTTGTTTTTTATCAATCTCTGAATTTATTTCTAATTCACGTTTATTAAATTCAGATTGTGTTATAAGCCCATTAGTAAGCTGTGAATTTAATTCATCTATTTGAGATCTTAAATTATTTATTTCCTTTTCGTGTTGATCAGGATCCATAAATTTATCAGAAGGAACAAATTGTTCAGGAAGAACAGTAGATATTTGTGAAATAGCTTCTGTATATCTATTAATTTTATTTTGAATATTTGTTTTTTGAATATCACTTAAATCTTCATTTTCCAACTCTTTTGTTAAAGCATCTATCTGAGATTGATAATCATTTCTTAAGTCCCCTAATGCATCACTAGGATTTTCTTTAAATTTTTTATTAAAATCTTTTCTTTTATTTATTGCTTCTTCTATCTCTTGTCTTGTTTTCTTTTGTTTAATAAGATTGCTTACAAAGCCATTGAAGTCACTAATAGACTCTCCATCATCTAAATCAGAAAAATCGCTTGCTATTAAAACCTCTGTTTCTAGTTGCTTTTCTGTTTCCCCACCCTGATTACCTTCTTGTTCGCCCTGAAATCTATCTTGTGGATTAGGAGTATCAGTATCTATTCCTATTTCTGTAAAAAGCTTAATATTTTTAAATCTTTTATTTACATTTGCATCAGATTGGTCCGCAGGTCTTTCAAATATTTTCATAAACGAACCTACAGCATCTTCAAGATTATCATAGTTTTGCTTCAAATATTTTTTCATAGATCTTTCAGTCATCGCATAATCTATTTGCCCCTTCCAATTAGTTGCCCAATTCTCTCCTGCTGCATTTACCATAGAGTCAAATCTGCTTCCATGATGTTGAAACAAACCTCCTGAAGTTGGTTTTATACCTTCTATTAAGTTACCTTCAACTTGTTGTCCTTTTTTATCTCCATGACTATAATACCATATGTCCCCTTTTTTTCTTACTAATCTATCTTTATTATCTAAATTTCCTGTAGGATCCTCTATCATGTGATCTCCCATTACACCTGGTCTAAAACCAGATTCTGATTGCACATTAGCCAATATACCCAAAGCATGATTCTTGTTCATGGCATAATTATCTATTAAATAATCATATACTTCTTTGTAATTTATTTTTTTATCTGCCATTATCTATTACCTTTAGTTTTTTGTTCAACCATTACTTCTTTTACTTTGCCCTTCTTCATTCTTTTGTGTTGTGATGGATTATAAACTCCACTACCTTCTGGTGCATACACATCACTATTTCCATCTTCATCTTCTGTTTCACCATCAGCATAAACATATATAGGATTTTCTTTATGAGAAAACTTTCCTTCTGTTTTTTGTTTAGGTGCCATGCTATATATATTAGCAGCTAATTGATCATCACCACTTTCACTTGCTCTTGTTATTGCCTCATCCCAATTTTTAGGTACTATATACTCACCACCTGTTAACTCAGCTACTATACCTCCTGACTTCATAGATTTAATACCAGGTGTAGTATATGGATTACTTGGACTCTGCGCATTTAATCCTGCTAAATATTGATTAGATGCTTGTTGTGCTTCTTTACTTGAAGATTTTCTAGCTTCTTGTTGTTGCATAGCTTCATCTTGTCTCATTTCTTTTACCATCTGCTTTTGTTCTTTTTTTGCTTTTATAGCACCAAAAGTACCGCCAATAATAGCTCCAGCAGCTGCACCCCAAGGACCAAACACAGCACCTGCTGCCGCACCTTTTGCTGCTCCAGATAAACCTGCTTTTGCCACATCCAGTTTTCTTCCTCTACCTACAGTTTGTTTATCTTTATCTTCAAATGTTTCAATTCCCATGATTCCAATCTCTGCTGCTGCACCAATACCTCCTGACACAGCACTACCTTTTATGCCACCAGCAGCTTCACCAGCACCACCTTTTAACATTCCTGTTATATCTGTAGCACCTTGTGGTTTGTTTAAACCAGCAGAAGTTGCAGGTTGATCTTGAAACTGTTGAGCTATCTCATACGTTTTAGGTTGGTCTATGCCTTCTGGATTAGAAAAAATAAAATTTTCAGAACCTATAACCATACCATCTTGGGCCTTTTTTATTTTAGCTCTATATGGATTATAATATGACCTAACTAACCCCATTATCTATATGATTTTCTAAACTTACTATACAATGCAAAGATATTAAATTTTTTACTTCCACTTGCGAGTGTACCTATGTGCGAAAACTTTGCATACATATAAGTATCTCTAATTCTAGTTGTAGCACTTGTTGATCTAACAGGCACAATATGTCTTCCTTCTCTTACTCTATAATGTCCATCTGTTCCATTTATTGTTTGTGCAGTTTCTGTATTTGAAGAGAAGACAGCAGTATCAAACAATGTATTATCTTCTGTTTCTGCAACTAATATTACATTATCAAATGTTTTTACATCTAACGGAGAATCATTTAAAACAACTTGAAAATTAAACTCTTGATGGTCTCCATAAAATTTAGGTCCATTTTCATTTACATCATTATGTTTCCATAAATAATGTGATTGTGAATCTGTGCCTGATTTAGCACAACTATAAAAGAAATTTTTAAATCTTAAATAGTTTCTAGGATGAAATGTATAAAAAGATGTATAAGCATTTACAGCCTCATTATAACATATAGTAGTTTTTATAGGATTGTGAACTTTACCAGTATCAATATAAGCACTATTATCAATAGTTAAAATTATATCATCTGTTGATCTATCATAAACACCATGTATACCTTTACTTAACAATGGCATATCATGAACTGTTTGGCCTTGCAACAAATCTCTAAAGTAATTTCTCATTCCTTTTTTATCAGATAATTTATATATACCAAACTGCCCTTCTTCAGTCCATCCTAATTTTAACATTTTTCTTTTGTTTACATCCATCCAATATGCTGCATTTTCGCCAATAACTAAACTATGTTGATGTTGTGAACCATATAGTTCAGAAAAATAATCATGTCTTTCTATAACATTAGCACCTGATGATGTAACATTCACACTAACACCATCTCCTGATGGTAATATGGCTCTTGGGTTAACAGTTATTCTATTAACACCAGATTCTTGTATGCCATACATATCATTTCTTACTATAAATAAATTAGTAAGATCTCCATACTTTTGATCTAAATCATGGAAGGCATCAAAATCCCATCTCATCCAAGCATCTTGTGTAGAGTCTCCCATTAGCTTAACATCAGAGTATGCTATTGTAGAAGGGAAATGCTCTGTTGATTCACAAAAATCTACAGGCTTTACAACAAATCCTTTTAAATTATTTTGCTGTGAATATGCAGTATTATAAATAAACTCTTCTACTCCACTACCTCTAACATAACCTTCCTTAGCCAAGCAATTACCTTCACGTAAAGAAACATTAATTGATGTCTCAACAGGGAAACATAAACCACAAGTATACATATCTTCAGCTTTTGATAACTGCATATTTGGTCCACCACAATCTGAATAATCATCTACTCCTTTTTCCCAGTCAGCACTATCTTGTACTATCTTAGAGTAAGCATACATATCTACAAACACATCTCCACCACCAACAACATTTCTATATAGCTCTTCATTATTAAATACTGGCTGAAAATGAGCAGTACTTATATATCTATTATTTGCTCTATCTGCCTCTGATGTGCCACCATACTGATTTACTAATTGTCCTTTTGGTTGACCAGAAGTTCCCGTACCTGTAAATACATTTCTTTTTATATTAACTAATTTTTTATCATATTGCCAAGCTTCTTTCCAGTCGCTTTTTCCTTTAAACTTAAAATCACCAATATCAAATTGGTTTTGAGGTTTTAGTGTTGGCGTATAATAAGATTGCCCATTATTATCTGCTACAACATTAGATGTATCACCAGAAGTATTAGGATCTTTACCATCTATATCATGAGAAAAAAAGATTCTATTTGGTATATTTAATAACAATGTTTTACATCCATTTGCAAGACCATATGTTCCTTCTTTACCAAATTGATAACCATCATTATGATGTTTTTCAATCCAGTTAGGTACATTATTATTAACACTTCCTGCTATTACATTAAACATATCAGTAACATAATGACTATTTTGTGTTACTTTATTTACATTAAATGCAGGTGATATAGTATTTCTGCCTCCACCTACAGCATTAATATAATTACGAGTAAAATTACTAGTACTTGATTTTTCTTCTCCTGGACCAACAGAATCTATTTCATTTATACTTTGTTGATGATATGTTCCTATATTACGCGCAACAGCTGAATCAAAACCATTTCCTGTTGGAGTTATGCTATTGTCAGATAATGTTGCTGGATCAGTATTTGTGCCACCATCACTCATTATTTGTGCAGCATTACTAGTTTCTTTAGATGAATAATATTTTATCCACTTATCATGTGCTTGTGATAATGGATCACTACAATTTCTAACTATACCCAAACAGCCATGATTAGGGCCTAAATTTTGTGCATCACCAGCTTGATTAAATACAGTTATATCAAAATTAAAAGAATCTCCACTATAGTTATTAAAATCAGTGTAATTAGAAACTGCATTTTCTCCTGATTGATCTATTTTTGGTGATAAATTAGCTTTTACATCTATATTTAAAGAGTCATTTAAATTTAAATCTGTATGATCAAAATGATGATCTGGTGAATCTAATGTATAAACACCAGGAATAACTATATCATCTTTAGCACCAAATGATCCACCGCTATCAAAACCATGTTTACCTGTAAGACTTGAAGGGCCTAGTTCTACTTTACTAAATGCAGGTAATGGATGTGGTCCCATCTTATTACCAAACTCTATACCTTGTGTGCCACTATATCCATTTTTCTTATCATACGAATATTTAAATACTTGGGACAATAATCCTTGTGTTAATATTGTTTTATCAGAAGGACCTCTTTCTACTCTAACAATACTATAACCAGAAATTTTTTCTCTATCAGCCTCTGTTAATCTTACTTCAAATTTAGGCATTATAGCTTGTCCAAATATATTATTTAATTTACCTTCTTCACATATAGGATTTGCATTAAACGATACAGAAAAACCATCTGTATTAGTATTAGCTATAGTCCAGTCTTCTGCTGTTTCATCATCATAACGCAATATCTGTGTAACAGTATGATCTGCTGCACTGTGATTTGCCGCAGTTGTGCCATGTCTACCTCTACCTTTTCCATTTGTATCAGAAACAACAAAATATCCTGTAGCCCTACCACAATAATATAGTATTTCATCATTAATTTTAATAAAACCTGTATCAGGAAAACCATCTGTACTTTCAACACTTATTTTAACATGTGATGTACCAGCAGTACTAGCAGAGCTAGTATAGTCTCCAGCAGTACAACTACTAGCACCTGTATAATATCTATTACTAGATCCATCTTGCACAACCTTTGTTGTTAATACAGTTTTTTGTGTTGAAGAATAACCATAATTATTTACATAATGTCCTGCATAGTTTGTAGTATGCGCTTCATGATGATCAGGTATTTTTATATCTGACACCCATCTAACAAAATCAGGATTTCCTCTTTTATCATAAAATACTATACCAAAACGATATATCTCTCCTCTTTGATAACCTCTTAATAAGTCATTATAATATGGAGACTTAGGTCCTTCAAAAAATTCATTTTTATTATACTTGTACTCTTGCTGGTTTAAATGCTCTGCTAACTCAGCTTCTTCACCAGGATTTGCTTTTTGAAAATGACGAACAGGAGGATATTCTGCACTACGATTAGAAGAATATTGATCAAATGCTTTAGTAGATACATTCTTTTTATCTATTTCATATTTTTCAACATGAAAGGTATATCTAATACCACCTTTTGTAGAATCATAAAAACCATCAGATTCTCCACCAAATACAAATTTTGCAGTAGCTCTATTAGTTGAAGAACTAGCATCACTTGGGTTTCTTGCATACCCATCTGTATCAAGGTATCTAAATTTTGTATGATCTGTATTTATTGTTGTTGTATATGTAGCTCCTGTAGTGTCATAGGATTTAGCTTTTTCATCAAAATCTAAAGATAATCTTGTATTTTTTAAATTACCTGCAAACAAACGATTATCTTTTACTGCTATATCTTTACAAACACTCCAACTATTTTTATTTTGTAGTAACTCATCAAATGTAAATGTTTCAGATCTTCTATAATCAGTATGTATAAATTCAAATGTTTCATCAACTATAATATCATCTTCTATAATATCAACACTAGTTGCTGTGCCAAATGATTCTACTTCGTGCCTAATAGCTATAACTTGTATTCTATTATATCTAGTATCTATACCTGTAACTTTCATTCCTACACCTTTACCGCATAATACGCCAGGTTGTGATCCTTCATATGTATGTGATCCATCTGATGTAGCTGCTGATTCGCTAGATGCTGTTATAGGAATAAGTTGACTAAATGGCGATATAGGAGATATACCACCATCAGATGTTATTAAACGATATGCATATTGATATACACCAGCTAACAACTCCCCTGATTCATGTATTTTAGATAAAATAGGTTTACCTAATTTAATATGAGGAAATACACTTAACAAATCAGGTGATATACCAAATAGATTATCATCTTTTAAATTCATTGACCTTAAGTCAGAATTAAAATCTGTAAAATATATTTTTTCTATACAATCACTTTCTAGTATACCTTCTACTATATTTTTTCTTTCTTTATTAAAGTTTAATAATCCATTATAAAATAAAGTCCAAGTGCTTGTATCTCCATCAGCATCAAATTCTAATTTCCATATTTGCCCAGCTTGATCACCTTCTAAATCAAACTGCGTTAAAACAATTAAAAAATCTGGAAACTCATAATAACTATTAATAAATAAATTTGCACATGTTGAAGCTTGCCCAGATGCTCCAATTAATGTTGATGAGCTTGTATCTCCTGTAAAAGATTTATCATTATTAACAGCATTTCCTGCTGAATCTACTGCGGTTACATTTATTTCATTACCAGAGCCATTATTTAATCTAAGAGTATAGCTAGTTAATGTATTATGTGGATACCACACACTAATGTAGCTACCATCTGAAGCTGCTTTTATAGGAACATTGTCAGCATCATATTCAGTCCTAATCCACTCTGCAACATCTTTATGAAATTGTTCTAATGTAGTATAGCTATAATAATCAGCAGTGGCTGTAGAGTTATTTGTAGCATCTGTAAAATTAGCATTAAAAACTTTAGCTTCTATTCCAGTATTAGAAAATGCTACACTTACACTAGGATCTACATAAGCAAACTCTATATCTAGATTTGTAAATATAAGAGAATCACCAAATGAGAAAGAATCATCACTAAATTGTATTTTTAATACATCACTTGTATTAGGTACTGGATTTGTAGTAATACTATTACCAGAAATATTTTCAATAGTAAATGTTTTACTACGATGTGATATTATTCTAACATTGTTTGCATCACGATAAGAAGCTGAATCCTGATAGTGAGGATCAATATCTTTTATCATACCCTTTACAAAAGTGTTTAATTCACCAACAGCCATACGTTAAAAATTCTTTAAACTATTTCTTGTTTCAATAGGAATCAATGTATTCCACATTCTTTTCATTTGTTCCATTTCTTGTGGAGTAGGCAAGTTATCTTTACCTCTTGCTTGAGCACACAATCTATCCCATTCTAGTTGTAAATCTTTCCATAAATATCTTGGTATTTTACCATTAATATAATCTATGTGTTTTAGCTTCCATATAATATACGAAGATATAGCATCTTCATGTCCTTCTTTTATCATTGGATAACCATCCTCATCTAACTCAAAAGCTAAATAATGTAAACCAAAATCTCCTATATCTCTAGTAAAGTTTATTTGGTTTCCTCTAACATAATACCTGTGTTCTTTTTCTGAATCTTCAGGAAAGTATGCACTACTTGGATCCATATAATCTAAACTAGTTGCATTAATTCTTTTTACATCTAAAACTTTAATTAAATCTTTTGGCAATACAGCACACTTATTATATACCCTGCTTCTACCGTCAGTAAGTGTTTTGCCAGATGATGTAGCAGAATTAGATATTATAATACCATAATCATTTCCTTCTGCACCTGCCAAGTCATGTGTTATAGTTAATCTATCATTTCCTGCAACATCTGTATTTTCATCAGATGCAGCATATGTAGCTATATTTATTTTATTATTAGTTGATGCGTTTAATAAAGCAGCTAAATTAGTTACCTGTGTTGCAACATCACTTTCTATAGTAGCTCTTGTAAACTCAAAAGCATTAGTTGCAGCATCATACCCACCTGTGTTAACAAATGTTATTTTTACTCCATTTAATGTTATGGTATCTCCATGTGTGGGAACTACTGTAAAATCAATAGTACCTGTTGCTTGCGCAGGATTACTTGCATATAATCTTGTTTTTTTAACATAGGTATCAAAACTACCTATCTTGCTTTCAGCCTCCATAGCCCACTCAATAATATTACCCCATTGTGGGCCAAGATACTCTATACCCATATTTCTAGCTACTGTTGCAGCTACTCTATTTATACTTACTCTTGACATTTAATTATTTTTTTAATTCTTGATAAAGGCATAATTTTACAACTACTATATTCTTTTGGCCTTTTCCAATCTATTTTATAATAATAATCATCAAGAATTGGTACTTTATATTTAACAAGTTTTCCTTGTTTATTACTTTCGTTTATATCTACTCTAACATGAAATGGTCTTTTATTTTTCTTTTTAGATAAATAAATATATCCCATTGAATTAGGTAAATGAACCAATTCTTTTTTATTTACAACTTCATCAAATAATATTTCTAAAAACTTATATATAACATCTCTGTATAAAATCCAAGAAATATTTTTTTTCAAATGTTTGTTTTGCGCACTACTCCATCTTGATTTAATTTTTATTCTATCTTTTATAGAATTATAAATATTTTTTAAATCAAAATACTTGTGTTTATATTTTTTACTAAGAAGCATCTGGTCCTACTGCTGTTGAATCAATTTGTTTCTTATCGCCACTTACATTTTTATCATCCATAGAGTTATTTAATAAATCTACACTAGATTGTAATTGTATTGCGTATTCTTTACTTATTACTCTTTGTGTTAACAATGTAATCATTTCTTCAGGAAATGGATATGTTGTTGTATCATCATCATAATCAGCAGCATCTCTAGGATCAGCAAGTATTGCTGTTAATCTAAACTGCCAATTACCTGTTCTAGGTAAATGAGATATACTTATATTGTTAATGCTTCCAACTGCAACTAATCTTGCTCCTACTACTGGATTATCACTATATTCAACACCAGCAAATTTATCAAATCTATTATACTTATTTAAACCACCACCATTCCATTTAACTGCATAATTGCCACCTTCATCATTACTTTTTAGATTTAAATCAGCTATTGCTCTTTTGCCATTAAATGCTAATATTTCAGGTACACCAGAAAGAGTTTGTGTTCTGCTAGAAGCATTAAACTCCCAATCTATACTTTGTGTAACTACAGGGTGTATATATCTGCCACTATTAGTATAATTAAGCAAAAGATTAGCTCTTTGATTATTAATTATAAACTTTAACTGTCTCATAGAAAAGTTATCATCATCAGATGAAATACCTCCTGAGACAATGTTTCTAATGTTATATGCTATTTCATTAAGTGTTGCCATAAATACAAAGATACAAAATAAAAAAAGGAGCAGGTTGAGTTAGACTAATCCTTCCCAACCCACTCCAGGGAGCAGAGAGCAAAAAAAACCAATTATTGTTGCTGTTCAGCTATTTCAGTCCTCAAGGTATTATATTGAGGGCTTTCAATATTGGCTAGTATTGCTCTAGCTGCTAGTTTTACTACTTCTCTGTGATACATTTCATGTATATTAGCTGTTAACCCATCAGTTGTTCCAACTGCGCTAGGAAGCTGTGGTTGCATATAATATAACAATGTAAAGTTTGTATCATCACTACCAAGTATTTCTAACTTTAACTGACTAGAACCATCCTGAATAAAATATGCTACAGGACTAGAATCTTCTGGTCTATTAAACGGATCACTATTAATAGAGTTTATATCATCTATTTGAACTATCTTAACACTATTATCTCTAGAATCTTTTAAAGATAATAAATGCCAATAGTCTTGAATTGTGCCACTACTATCTGTTGCATCAGTAATATCTTCTAATTGTGCTCTAGTTGCTGTAGCTTCTTTAATTAATAAAGCAGATTTATCATTATATACCTGCGTAGTATTAATCATATTATAAACTTCATTACACCACTCTATAACAGCACTATCTAAAAACCTATCTTTTTCCGTATCTGTAAAATACGAAGATCCAGCTTTATCTAATAAATCATCTAACTCTGTTCTAGCTTCAGCTTTAGTCATCTATACTTTTTCTTTTTTTGTTTCGTTTTTAATTGTTTGTCCTGAAACCTCAAGTTTCATTACAGCATAAATATCTTTATTATCAAGTAGCCACTCTATTACTCTTTGCTCATTTGTTCCTATTGCTACTTTGCCATGTCTAAAAGTATCATTACTATAATTAATCAAACCTTTTTCTACAGCTTTTTTAATAAATATTTTATGCGACTTATCTTCATCGTGATATGTATTCAAAAACTTTTCTGGATTTTGATTAGCCATATTAATAATCTTGGCTTTTAATACATCATCATCAAAATTTAAACTTACTTTTAATAGTCTAGCTATATCTCTTGACTCTACTATATTAAGTTTAGAAGCTAAATTAACAGCTTCTGCTTGTGTAAGAATAGTATTAGTTTCTTCTTTTTCTTTAACAAACGTATCTATTCTTTTCCATTTACCTGCTCTTACTAATGGATGATCTACTAAAAAATCATCTACTAGTTTTTCATGTTCTAATGTTAGATCTAATTTGATATTTGGTTGTGTAGTTTTAAAACCACCTTGCTCAATACCATTAATATCAACATAGTTTCTAATTCTTCCTGTTTGATCTCTATATCCACCAAATTCACAGAAATTCATTCTCGTTGGTCTTGCACAGGAATACCTAATAATGTGTTTTTTGCTCATAATTAAAATTTTAAATTAAACTCTATTGCCTCCTTTATATTTCCACTTTAATGTGGATTTATCGTATCTCTTAATACGAATATTTTTACTTGGTTTTGGTTTTTCATTTGTTATATCAACAAATTCACCATCTCTTATTGCATATTTTTTTGTTGCGCTCATACTGCAAATATATAAAATATATTAAAGCTAAGATAGCAGGGTGCATTTACATACATGCTACTATCTTAGCTATAATATAATTAACTAACTACACGTGTTGTAATAAATCAGCACCAGTAGAAGTCGTTGGACACATAACTTGTCCTTGTACCAACCAGTGACCAAATGGACCATTAGCAGAAGTTATCTTATCACCTAGACAAGTAAGTCTAATATAAGTTCCTGCTTCGCCACCACCATTAGTAGCGTTAGCATCCATTAAAATTTTATTATCACCAGTATCTGCATGAATAGCAGGCATTATACCTCTACCATTACAACCATTACTTGTTGAAGAAACTTGATCATCTAACAAAGTTAAACTTCCGAAAAGGAAATCACCAGTAGTATCAGTTGTATCACCAACAGTAATAGAATGTCCAGCAGCATCATTAGTAGCCTGCAAAACTACAAAATCGTAAAACACACCAGCTGAAGCTGAAGAAGGAAGTGTAACAGCAATAGCTGAAGTGCTATTAAATGCTAATATAGTTCCTGATTCAACATCTTCTAATGTTCTGTCAGCAGTAAGTACTTCTACTTTTCTAAACTGACCATTTACGTGCTTTAAAACGTCATCGCTATCAGCTGAACGTTTTACACTAAATACATCTTTCATTTTATTATACTTTTATAAATTAAACATTAAATTAATTATTCTTATGAACTAGGCGTAATAGTTCCAACAGCTGTTACATTAGCTAATCCTTCAGCAGTTACATCATCTCGTAATATAAATACTGCTCCTGCTGTGTTAACTAAAGCATTTGCTAAATCAAGCAATACAGTTTTTTCTAAAGCATCACTTGTATTAACAGTACACTCTATAACACCAGCAGTAGAATTATCATCAGTTGTAAAACCAATGTGCAATGATCCATCACCATCTAAAGCGCAATCCGTTATCTTATCTATTGCTACAATAGCTGCATCATTAGAAGCTGTACGCACATATAAATATTTTGCCATTTTATTATATTTTAAAAATTAAACATTAAACAATTATGCGTTACTTAAGATTCCACATGAAAGTGGGTTTCTTACAATAATGCCTGATTCAGATAATACATGAGCTTCAAAGAAGTCATCTCCACTTGCAGCTAACATAGAATTTTGATCATAAGGATTTACCATACCAGATACATATTTCTTTAAGAAATTTCTATTGTATCCTTCAGCTCCTTTAGAGATTAATTCAACGTTAGATACTCCAGAAGAAGTACCAAAATCCATAAATACCATACGTCCAGATTCATTGTTAGTATTAAAACTAGATGAAATTGAATTGTGTAAAGTATCGTCATCAAATACTGGACAATGTGCTAGTACAATTTTATTTCCTAACGCATTATATTCAGTAAAGTTTCCACCTAAAGCAATATTTCTACCTTCTTGTACATCTAAGAAAGATCCTCCTGTATGTGATCCAGATGGAGCAACAATTAAATCTTTCATAGCTCTATGGAAATCAATACGAGCTTGTGTTCCAGCAAATACTACATAAACATTACCCTCAGATTGCATTGCATTTAAAGAAAGAGTACCAATAAACTCAGTAAGTTTTTCTTCTGTTAATGCACCTGCCGCATAAGTTGCTGTATTTGTTGTATCAATTTGTTCTATTACACCATCACCCATAGTAGGTAGTCCAGTTGTAACGTCACCAGTATCACCAGGGAAACCTGCTGCTGTACTTAAATCACCATAAGTATGTTTACCATACCAACGCATTAATTCAAGCTCATACATAAACTGATCTGTCATTTGTTGTTCCTTAGTAAAATACCAAAGACGTGAACCATTTGACTCAATCCAAGTTACATCTGTTAAATCACTTCCCATGATTTTAGTTTTCTTTCTTGAAAGAGTTAACCAGTTTTTATAAGTATCTGGGTAAGCGTAATTTTGTCCTACCTCAGAAGCTAATGATCCTTGTTGGAATGCATTACCAATTCTACCAACAACATCTGCTGCTGCATGATTAGCATTAGTTATATCGTCAATAGCACGAACTTCATAAGTTCTAAAATTATTTGTTCCATCTCCTGATCCTGTTGGACCTGAAACTACCATACATGTTGTTCCATCAGAAAGACGTAAAACATCATTTGGGTTAAATAGATTTGCATAAAAACCATTTGAGGTATCATGTCTAAAACCTAAATTTCCTACTTGACCAGCTGTTATATCACCATTTACACCGTTAGTATAAACATCGTCAGATAATACACCTGGTTTTGAATAACGTCCCATAACCTTCCATTCAAAGGCTGAGTCGCCAATAACTTTTTCCGCTGCTTGTCGCCCAGCGGCTTCTAACAAATATGTTAGAGTATAACGTGGATAAAGCTCAATAAGCTTTTTTCCAATCTCAGGATACTTAATTAAATTAGTTACTAATGAAGTTTCATCAGTAGTTGAATTACCATAAGTACCGCTGCTAACTTTTAAACTTGCTGCCATTTTTTCAACATTTTTAAATTAAACATAAAACAATAAATTATGTTCATCCGACCTCAACTTATGTAGACTTTGTCCCTATTCGTTTTACTTCTTCATGAACTGTTGCGCATCAAACTTACTACTATCTTTTACTTTGTAGTTTGCTTTACCGCGTCTTCCCAAGTCAGGAGTTGTTATATTGTTAAGAACTTGAGCTTTTCCTGCTTCCATTCCTCTACCATATAAAACCTTTTCCAACTTGTTAGGATTTCTAAGTAACCACATTACTTTTGATGTAGTTTCTGGATTCTTGTATAAGAGACTTTCTAGTCTTCCATTACAAATATCCTTGTAAACATTCATGCGTTCTGTTTCTGAGACTTTGCCTCCAAAAAACATGGTATTTTCTTTTAGATACCCTTTTAAATTATTTCTACTCTCTTCTATCTTTTTAGATCTCTCTTGCTGTTTTGCATTTTGAGAAATCTTTTCTTTTTCTTGCTCTTGCTTTATAGCTGATCTAACAGAACCTCTTAAACTATTAGCTTGGTATTTTAACATACCTGAATCTTCTAACTTATCAAGATTCTCTTGTATTTCATAATCCTCCATTTGCCCTTGCATCTTAAGTTCTTTTTGTAGCAAATCTCTATCTGCTAATTTTAAGAACGATTGCAACTGCTCTATTGCAGAATTATTATACTCTGCTTGTTTTGTTTCTTGATTAAGTGAATTAAGCAACTCTTCTTTAGATGTTGCTTCTACACCTAACTCTTCAGAAACTTTTTTCCAATCAAGTTCTTGTGTAGGTGTTTCTACTTCTTCCTTAACCTCTTTTACTTCTTCTGTTTTTGCCTCTACCTTTTCTTCTTCTTTTGTTTCTAACTCATTATCTACATTGCTCCAGGGATCATTTTCTTCTTCTACTTTTTCTTCTTCTTTACTTTCTACTTCTGTTTCTACATCATCCCAAGATAAAGAGCCATCTTCTGATTCTTTATTTTCTTCTGTAGCTTCTACTTCTTCTGTCTTTTCTTTTTCCTCTTCTTGTATGTTTTCAATAGTTTCTCTATCGTAAGACATAAACTCTGAAGCATTAAACTCTTCAGTTTTTTCTTCTGCCGAGTCTTCAGCAACTGTTTCTGTTGCTTCTTGCTCTACAGTTTCTTCAACAACAGCAGGTGTATCCTGCACTTGTTCTTCTGTTTTTTGCTCTACTTTTTCTTTTTTTGCCATAATAAAATTTTTTGCTCCGTTTTACAAAATTACTAAAAATATATTTATACTTATTTTTCAAGCATCTCTGTAGCAGCCTCTTTACCTAAAGCGTCTGCCTGTGGATCAGGTCTAGGATTATCTGGTGATACTGCCTGACCATCTCTTGCTGATGCATCTAATACTCTTTTATCTAGCTCTGTAGCATTTTTAGCATCAGCTATATCTCTTGATGCTTCAGCTGTTATTTCTGCTGACTTAATTCTACTTTCAGCATTTATTTCAGCAACCCTAGCATCATTATCTCCTTTTAGTTTTTCTAACTCTAACTTAGCTTGTGTATCCGCACTACCCTGTTCTGCCTGCGCTTGCGCTGCTTGCTGTTGAGCTTGTTGTTGTTCTTCTTGCATTTGTCTCATTGCATCCATTCCCTGCTCTAATACAGTTTCAGCTTCTGTAAATGTATCTGCTTTAAGAATTTTTATAACATCTAACAAACTAATACTACCACTTTGTAATGCAGCTTGAGATAATTGCTGTATAGATTGTCTCATAGAATCATCTTTACCTGAATCACCTACATATACACCAAAATCTTGTAAAGCTATATCTGGCATAATGTTTATAATACTATATGATCCATCACCTAATATGCTTGCAGCTTTTTTACCACCTTGCCAAGCTAGTTTCATAAGATTACACAATCTTGCTAATGCTGACTTCTTTACTTCATTATGTATATGAAACCAAGACTCAGTTATTGTAGCAGATTGGACAACACTACGCTGAACATTACCTACATATTCATACTGCCCTACAGCACCTTCTCTTTGCCTAGATACACCTGACATTTGTCCAGCTGTTTCTTCTAACATTAATTTTAAATTAACTAATTGTTGTACAGAATTACTTAATGTAAAATCTACCTGAGAAAATTGATTAAATGATGCAGTTTGTCCACCTTCATCTCTTGAGTTGATGGGTATAATACCATCATTTTTAATATGATATAATACTGTTTGCATATCCATACCAATATTAGATGGCATTTGCGAAACATCATATACTACAGATTTACCACCAGCTCTAGCTAAAGTTAATTCAATATGATACATAACTATGTTATATAGCATCTGAACATTTCTCATTACATCTACTAAAGATATAGGGGTACCTGATTGATTATTTCTAATACATCCAACATACGATAATGGAGTATGCCCTGCATCATCTATACTTCTAACTTGATTAGGTCTACGTCTAGCTCTTGTAACTACCACACCGCCTATCTTTGTTCCTTCCCAAACATCATCAATATATACAGATTCTATTTCGTCTTTTGGTTTAGCTTTATAAGACTCTGGTAATATCTTTCTAAATGGTTCGTCTGGATTATGTTTATTAGGAGATACCTTGTATCTTACTTCTCTTATTGCCTTAAACTCTACAGTTACAACACGAACCCTAACACCTGCACCCTTTTCCCATTCAATCCAATTAAACATATTGGTATTGTACTTATTTATCTGCTCGTAGCTACCAACTTGTGATAGTTCTACTATTTCTGCAACTTGATCTTTATCTAAGTCAAATCTATACTCATCTAATATTTCATTAGGAGTCAAGAATCTTTCTTCTCCAATCCATTGTGCTTGATCTAAAAATTCAGACTCATCATTAACATCATATACAATAGAGCGAGGATCTACTCTTCTTGCAGTAGGATTTTTATTTACTATTTCACACTTGTAAAACTCTTTACCAGTTACTAACAAATCTCTAAATCCATTTTTAAATACTTCTTTTAATCCTTGTTCATTAAGTAAATACTCTAACCCATCTTGAGCTGCTTCTTCAACAGCTTCTTTGTAGTTATATCGCATATACTTATCTATATCTTCTGGTATCTCTATTTGATCACCCTCCATTTCTATATTAAAACCTGTCTCGGTTTTTATTTCTTCATGAATAGTTCTAAGTAACTTATTCATCTCAAGCATTACTTTATAATCCTCTTTTCTGTTAACTGCTTCTTTGTTAATAGTAGATACTTTAGAATCTAATGGTCTTCGTAGTTCTTCACCTAGCAATAAATCAATCTTAGGCTGTATAATAGGGTAGTTTACTAAACGAGCTGGATATGTTGTTCCGTATTGTTCTGTTAGATACTCATAATCATTTAAATGGATTTGTCCATTATACATGTTATAGTTTCTAATATCTTTATATCTATTAAGAGTAAGTGATCCGCTTGAATCTGTAAGATAGCCAACTATGTAGTCTATCATGCTCTCTACCCATTTTACATCTTTATCTTTTTCAGGGAGCAACATTCTTGGCATGCTCTTAACTCCTGAATATCTGCCACCTTTGTATTTACTACTATAAGCCATCTTTTGTTATTTTTATTGGTATTCCTTGACTATTTAATTTATAATACACAAAACCAATATTTTTTTTCTTTTCTTCAGTTTTTACTATTCTTCTTTTAAAGTTATCTAAATTATGTAATAAACATAAACCAAACGCCATTGCCCTATCCGTATTTCTCATACCAAAGTCAGCAAGTTCATTTAGTATATCAATAAACCAAATATCTTCTACATTTGTTTTTATATAATCATCAATTATATTAATCATCAACGCTTTTACTTGTTTATTCATATGCACACCATATCTATTTCTTGTTAAAGTACCTGGACTGTGTGCTGTCACTGGTTTTTCTTTTAAATACTTAATGCCATCATTTCTTCTAAAATAATCCAATATACCAATTTTGGTATACTCTACAAGCATCTTAGCATTATAATATACAGCTAATTTTAGACAATTATCCCAAAACTGTTCGGCTGTCCTAGGTCTATCTGTGTATTCTGCTACTACACAATCCCCAGGACTATCAACATCATAAAATCTTCTATAGATAATAGCACTTCCCAAAGATTCACTTTTACCAGCTCTATCTTGATCATAACTATCAATACCTCCTATATCTAAACCTGAAACATCTGTAACAGGGTGATGCAGTATCTTAACTGTACCAGCAGGATCTGCAAACCAATCAACTCCTCCTTCTTCATTCCATTCTAAGTATCCAGTTTGTATTTGATATTCATAATCTACGTTTGCTAATATTTTAGATCTTTGCATATTTATTAAAGACAAATCAAAGAAATTACTTTTTGTCTTTAAAAATGCTTCCTCAACAGTCATAGGATAATTCTGTATATGAAGATTATAAGCTTTTTGTTTTCCAGCATCTTGCAACTTTGTTCTATCTTCCATTATCTTTTCCTCTGCACCTTCCATATCACTTTGTCCAGTTTTTACATTAAAGTAACCATAATAAACTTTTGATGCTGGTATGAATATATTAATTAAATTAAAAGCATCAGCTTCATAATACATCTCCATAAAATCTTTAGATGCCTTTTCTATATCACCACCTGTACCACCCACAATAGGAACTCCAAACTGAAGATCCCCATCCATAAAACAAGCTTTAGATGACATATATGCATTCATTAAAGATTTAAACTCACCAGCCTCTTCAAACACCATTACGCTTAAACGTTCTCCTTTATATACTTCTGGGTTATCCATAGTTCTACAATGAACTACTGACTGATAACCTCCTGTTTCCCACTTCCCATCTTTATTCTTTTTCTTGTATCCAGATTTAAGCATAGTATCTGTATCCTTTAACCAAGAGTGCCTAAAATTAGGATGTATATTATTTACACCTTTTTTAACTTTATCAAAGAACGCGTCAGCTGTAACTTGTAATCCAGCTGCTATACCTACTTCACTATGAGGAAAGAATGTAAATTCATGAGCAAGTATTCCTGAGTTCATATATGAGAACCCCTTATCCCTTGCTTTAATCACAATCATTCCTTTATTTTCCTCCTTACATTGATCAAATAAATCAAAATATTCATGATCCATATCCCTATACCAAGGATGAATCAATGTTTTTCTATTTCCCTTAGTACCATCATTACCTAATATTCTATAATAGTTTAAGTAATAATAATACTTTCCACTTATTTTATTATAACCTTTTGGTTTATAACCATAAAGGCATCTCTCTGTTTCCCTTGCCCAATACTCCTCATATGCAACACTTTCAGTATTAAGATCTGGATGTCCATTTATAGCTACTGCCCTATAAACATCTGGATTATACTTTCTCATCTATGGGAAAGCTATAGCTACAAATATTTCTAACTGTATTGCATTACTTCCTCCTTCACAAACCATTCTTTGTATATTTTCTAATGCTGCAAAATTTAAAATAGTAATAGCACCATCTGAAACCTGTAACATATCTTTTGGCTCTCCAAGCACTAAACTATGCCCAGCTTTTAACTGCAAAGCTACTATACCATCAGTAGTTTCCTCAGTTCCATCTTCATCATCATCTGCCATATCTCCTATTATATTTATCGCACAACCATTAGATGCTTCTAAATTAGTAATTCTTATATATTTAACCTGATCAACATGCAGGGTACCACCAACTGAAGGTCCAGACTCAGCAGCTGTTACATTTGTTGATTCTTCAAAATTTAATACAGTTGTATCAACTCCTGCTGCAACAGTAACTATTCTTTTGTATACACCATCTATACTTGATATAGACAATGTATTTGTAGTTCCTTGTTGTACACCATTTAGTGTTAAGTCTTCTGTATGCGTTACTGTTAGTGTTGCCATTTTGTTATATTATTTTTTATTAATCTACCTTACTTGCTATAAACAACTCTACATTTACTGTTGCTCCTGCCTCATTACGAACTTGTATATATTCTAAATCTTCCCAACTAGCATGAGCAGGAGATTGGTCATTATTTGCCAACATAACATCATCAGGAGATCCCATCATGTAATGATGACCAGCCTGTAATTTAACTTGATAATGATCTGAAGCACCAACAAATTGAAGATATACAAAATTACTAGCATCTAAATTACTTATTCTTATATATTCTACATGTGTAGTATCAAATGCTGTTGTATCTGCATCATTTCCTGAACTTGTAGCATCAAAGTGTGCTATTATTGTTCTGTCGCCATCAGTATCAGCATTAGAATCTGTGCAGGCAAATATACCTTTAAAAACATTATCAATACCACTAATTGTTTTTGTCTGCGTGCCTCCATGGTCTTGCCCATTAAGTGTTACAGATTCTGTAAGTGTATAAGTAAGTGTTGCCATTATTCAAACATTTTTTGTTTATAATCTAATTTTTTTTCTAAATAACTTTTACCAGCATCCCCTGCTATCTTTTCTCTTTTACCTCTACGCTCTATAGCGTCTAACAGAGTTTGTCTGGTTTTTAAAACCTTTTCTATGCCGATCATAAGCTTTTGCATACTCTCAGCATTATCATCATTTATAGGAGTGTTTCTCATCAGAGATGTATATTCATCAATCTTAGTATTAAATGCTATAAGTTGAGCATCTAATGGATCAAATTGCATTTGATTATACTTATTCTCTGCATCTACCACTACCTGTTTCTTTTCGCCCTTCCACTTTACTGTATCGTATAAATCTCTTGATACAGCTTTTTTTCTATCTTTTATACCATAATGTCTATACGGACTATCATAGTCATGTATCAATGCTACCCAAACCAAAGATCGTTCTTCATATTCAGCTATTAGTGCTGAAAATTCTGGAATCATATATATTCCATCTTCACTGCTCTCTATTCTCCCCTTTTTATCTAAATTTAATAAATACATTAATCAAGTTGTCCCATAGAACCTCCCTCTGCTTTTCCCTTAGCTTTCCCTCCATACATCATTTTATACATCTTTCCTCCACCCATATATTCTTTCATCTTTCCACCCATACGCATTTTCATTTCTTTCATTGCTCCACCCATAGCCATCTTACCTTTTCCGTCAGCTGCATAGAAAGGAACCATGTTTCCATCAGGACCTTTTACCATTTTTAACTTACCTCCTTTTCTCATCATATCCATTTTATTAACTATTCCACCCATGTCAAATCTTTCATCTGGCTTAGGAGCAGTTGTTGTTTTGGTTGTTGTTTCGTATATATTTTTTCTTTTAGCAAACTTTCCTGAAAAACGTCTCTTAGATCCTCTTTTTTTAGTTTTTTCTTGTTTGCCCTTTAAAACTTTTCTAGCATACTTTTTACCACTAATCTTTTTTACCTTTTGTCCTAAATCTCTTTCTTCAGTAAATCCTATACCTTTACCCCTATTATCTCCTTCACCTTTTGGCTCTTGCTCTCCTTGTCTTTTAGTTAACTTTTTAGTTTTAACTTTATAAAAAGATGGAGCAACTCCACCTGTCAATGTTCTAACTTCCCCAACTGAACCTTTAATAAACTTTTTTGTTTTAGTAATAGTAGTAGGTGTTTTTGTCTTTTTTGCATACTTAAGTCGTTTCATAACTTTTTTATTTTTTAATTATGTTGCATTAAACCATCAATCTTACATAAGGATTCAATGGGGCCACCATGGCCATATTTTTTTCTTTTTCTAGCTATCTTCTTAAATGTTTTAGCTAGATTGTATCTTTTGCTACCAGGAGGACAGCTTGGCCCACCAAACTTATCTCCTGTACAAACGCCTTCAGTTCCTCTCCTTTTTATACTTGCTGTTGCTTTCTGTATCCAACGTTTGTCTTTAGCCATTTTACTTTACAAAAATAGTGAATTTATTTTTTAGGTATTTTTAACTGAACAATAAGTTCAAATTTATCCTTAGGATAATCATAAGAGGGGTTTTTCCCTTGGAGTTCATTATAGAGATCATAAAGATCATCTTGGTCAGTTTTATCCTTTATTAATATTCTTGAGTCCTGTATCTCAAATCCTCTTTCTAATAGATCAAATAGTATGTCAGGTTCGTGTGAGAATAAATTTTCTAAACAAGAAAACTCCTCTCTGTAAAATGTCCCCACTCTATTTGTTACTATATTATTCATTACAATGAGCAGCTATGCTGCGAATTTTTTTTATACTCAAACTAACGTTTTAGTCTTGTTGAATTAAACCGCCTTTATTATAACTCATAGCTATTTTTCCTCCTTTCATATTTTTGTCTAGGCATAGGTGCTCGCTNAGGTTGTGGTTGNTTTCTGNATCGGTTAAAATCATAACTTACTGTTTTAGATTTTTCACCTGCAACATTTTTGCTTTTAACTTTAGTTCTTGTACCCTTTTTTCTAGTATATCTTCTTTTTACTTTGTATTTTTTATACTTACTTATGTCAATTTTTTCTGGATCACTCATGTTTTCTGTTTTTATTTTCTGTTAGCAAATTTTTCTAGTCCTGCAATGCCAAAGCATCCTAGCACCACCATAACAAATGAGTTGTATATAGCCTCGTTAATAACGAGATCTTTACCTACCCAGCCTGTGATTACATCTGCTAGCATTACTATTACCATAATCAAAAAAGCTAGGAATCCTATTATGCTTTTCTCATTATACTTATTATCGTCTTTAAATATTTCTTTCCAACTCATAATTAATCTTGTTGATTTAATTTACCGCCATAACTATACTTAGGTTGATATGGTGTTACATTTTTTGCTTTTGATTTTTTACCTGTATCTATAAGTTTTTTACCTATTTGTGGTATTATAGTTTTTTTATAACTTTGTGGATCATAGGGAGAAGCATAATATTTAGACATAGAACTTTCTCTATACTTTTTTTTCATATAGTCATGATATGCCTTTATGCCACTTTTAATTTTTTGTCCTAATGATTTTTTCTTTTCTTCCATAATTAATCGTGTTGTATTATTCCTCCGTAATTTTTTTTCTTATATCTACTTACTCTACCCTTTTGCTTTTTTTCTCTTGCTGCTCTTCTTTTTTCTGCTGGCGTAAGTTCACTCCAAGTAGCTGGTGTATCTTTGCTAATACGCTTAGTAGGTCTAAATGTACTCTCACCACCAGAATAATCTTTCTTACCCTTAGGAGTTCTCCAGTCTTCCTTAAACCACCTCTTAAGCCTTAGACCTGCTTTTGTTTTGCGAACAGCCATATTAATCTTTTTGGTATTCTAACAAACAACAAATCTTACCACCCATGTTCATCTTCTTTTTCTTTTTGGATTTATTACCCCAGTTAGCTACCCCCACCTTTCTGCACTTAGCCATAGCACCGCTTCTATAAGCTGATGTCTTAGGCCCATATCTTCTAACTACTTTATAATAACAAGCATCTTTCGGCATTACTTTCCAATTTTTTTCATAGCCATCTTATGTGACTCACTAAACGTAGATCCTTTTTTCATAGCATCAACCATAAACTTCATATGTTTCTTAGTATGATGTTTAGAATGTTTTTTCATAGTAGTCTGCTGTCTCTTAGTTAAACCAGTCATATCTATCTTCTTTATCTTACCACCTTTTTTCATAGCTGCTTTGGCTTTTTCTCTATATTCTCTATTGATCTGCAAATCCTGTTCAATACCTGGTCTAGCAGTTATGTTACCAAAGAAAGAAGATAGTTGTGTGCTATCCCTTACTACAGCTTTATCATAAACTTCAAATGGTTTTGTAGCTGGCTTATCTCCAGTAAAAGGAAAGTTAGGTTTATATTCAGGAACCTTAGGTTTAAATATAGAACCCCCATCCTGCATTTTACCATTACTATTACCCCCATACCCATAAGCATATATAGGCTTGATAGGTTTTTTCTTTTTAGCTTTATCTTTTTTGTAAATCATAAATACAAAGATAATGAAAAATTATTTTGTTAATATTAATCATGTTGCACTATACCACCCTTCTTATAAGTATAAGGTCCTTTATAAAGTTTTTCTTGCCCTGATGATGCATCAGTGGTAGGTCCTTGATACCAAGGATCTGTTGGCTTAATAGGTCTAGTAGCAGCTGTAGCCATCTTAGGTGTTAGCAAAGCTTTACCTGCCCAATACTGCGGAGGACCAACCAGAAAGTTTTTATATTTTTTTAAAGTCTCTGCATTTATCTTGCTAGATCTTTTTGCTGGAGTAGACGTAGTAGGCATTGTAGAGGGAGACGTTTTTTTAAGCCCTTCCCTTATTCCCATTAAAAAATCTTTTAATGTACGAGCTTTAGAATGTTTTTTAAACTGTTCTTCTCTAGGATCTTTAGTTGATCCACCATTAGCATACTCTAATTTCTTTTGTATGTAAGACATAGTACAAAGATACTTAAAAATTATTTGTAATAATAAGAGGAGGAGACATTCTCCCATACACCCCCCTTGCTCTCTAGATTTTTTTCTACCCTACCCTTATTGGGTAAAACTTTTTATTAACTAAAATTTATTTATTATGAAAGCACAAGCATTATTGATCGTAGCACTAAACGTATTACAAATTGTATTGGTATTAAATGCACCAGGATTATACTTGATCCTATGTTATGGCATACCTGTAACCATAATAACGTATTTGTACTTCACAAAATACAGTGGAAGTGTGAAAAGAAGTAGTAGACCTAAGAAGTATTTACCACCAAGAGTGTAAACCTTCTTCTAAGACTGTCTTAGGGAGATACTCTCCTAAGTACCATTTTACTACTATTCTATAGGAGATAACTGTTAAGAAGTATTCTAAGTTATTGATACTCAAGAAGTTATACTAGAAATACTATGAATTTAGAAGAAATTCTATAAGAAGTATTTATTTAAGTGTTTCGTTTGAAGCACGTCTTCTAAGTAGCAAAGGTACGAAAAAAAAATAACATAGTCAAGTGAAGTATTCTATTATAAGTATTTGTCTAACCTTATATATTTAAGTATTATGAAACGATTAAGAAAAAGACGAAGAATTAAAGTTAATCTAAATTCTGTCTCTAAAAGTATTGATTCTCAACTAAGTCACAAACGTGATGTGTTTAATCAATTAATTACATCTTTCCTTAACAATAATCCTTCATTACAAAGTAAGAGTTGGATGGAGAAAAAGAATGCGTTCAAAGAACACATAAGAGAAAGAAAGATATTCTCTTCTTCTCTATGGAAATATAAATCTTATTAACCAGGTTAAAGTCCTTACCGACTAATATAGGCGTTATTATTATGATTACATTATTGAAAATCTTAGCAATCGCAGTTGTCCAAGCATTAGTGGTATTTGTCCAAACTGTAACTCTTTACTTTTTGGTTAAACTATTCCTTAAAGCAGTTAATCCTGCTCTTGAAAAAAGAATATTTGGATAAAAGGCTTTAGTAACTAGCCTGTAATAGTTACACTACTAAATCATATTATTATGAGAATTGACAAATTAATCCTAGAAGATAGGTATGACTATCTAAAACAAAAGGACAGTGCATTAATCAAGCTGTTAGAACATTTTACAGACAATGTAAATAGTTTTAACAAAAGTACAACTAATCCTATTCAGGAAGAAATAGATTATGCACTAGACACGCATAACATCTTCATTAAGAGTTACGACACAGATGACGGAAGCTTATTAATGGAGCGTTGCTATAAAGTGTATCTGCTTGATGGTAAACTTCGTATTGCATACATCACACACGATGGAGATAGGAAGTTAAGAAGCTCTGGCAATATTGCATATAGTGATTTCATATTCAGCTAAACGCCTAGTAACTAGCGTTCAATAGTTACATCTTTAAATTTTACAATTATGAAAACAATCGTTTTTAACAGCATTTCAGGAGCTTTTAATCCTGACGGTACGGTCAATTTATCTTCTGTAAAGAAGAACCCTGTAACTACAGTTAATCTTCAGTTGAGGATCAACAAGATAGCACAGAGAATGAGAGATAATCTTAGACGAGAATATTTCTCTGACCATTCCTTGCAACGAACTCTAACCCTTAACGAGTTTGTTAATGCAAAAGTAAAGAAGTTTATGTCTAACAATCAAAATGTATAATTATGAATAATTTCAAGAAAGCTGGTATCCAGCACAATTCAGGTATGTCTCTAGGAGATATGCTAATAGCTAAGAAACAATTAGCTACTGTAAAAAGAATGGCTCCACAAACAACTGAACCTCAAAAGGTTAAGGTTGTAACTAAAGGTCATCACGTTAAACGTAGAGAAGAGCAGCGTCTATCTTACAAGAGAAAACAAAATGCTATTGCGTCTATCAAAAGAACTCTTGCAGAGTTTGGTATAACCGAACATAAGCAAGTTAAGTCTATTATTGATAGGCATCTTCAGTTGAATTACTTCAACAATAAAAGAGAAGTGACTCACACTAGAAGACAAATAGAGTTTGTTGTTNTNAAAGATAGAAANGAAACTGCACTNAAGAAGAAAGTGACAACAATAACAGAACCTTTAAAATATGTTAGCTATGCGTAATAATAGTGAAGCTCAAGCAAACGTTATAATTATAATACTAACAATCTTAGCGATAGCTCTATTGCTGTCAAGTTGCGCACCTGGATGTTATTCAGGTTTCTGCAACACATACAGTCAAGTAGAGCAAGCAGAANATATAAACTGTTTAAATTAAATATATGAATAAATTAATGTTAATATTCGTGGTTGCACTAGGTATGTGCAGCTGCGAAAAGGAAAGTGTTTACCTAAGAAACTACCAACTACCTGTAGATTATAACAATCCTCAGGGACTTGGTGGTGGAAGTCCGTATAGATACATAGTAGGTGAACCTGACTCTGTCTTTGTACAGAGAATTATAGAAGCTGAAAACCTAACAGAGTATCAAGCACAATTCTTAACTATATCACCTGTCGCTTGGCATCAGTACAAGGACAATATTGAAATAGTAAATCCTGATCCTAGGTATATGGCATTTCCTCATTCTATAATGAGCATGTCAGATAACTGGGGATGGGATCATTTCTATGAACTATGTGATATAGGTGAAAGAGAATTTTGCAACAAATACTTTAACGGAGAACAAACCTTAGGTATGAAATGGGGACCGTGGGACTGCAATTAGTAGAATTATAAACCAATTAAATTTAAAATTATGAAAAAGTTATTTGTAATAGCATTACTACCATTACTTATGAGTTGTGGTAGTAGTAACTACCTGCATAAAGCAGGATATTATGGCAGATTTGCCAAGAAAGCAACAGGTGTTGGAAACGAATTATGGTATACATATGCCGATCTATACACCTATCCACCACTAGTTACAACAACTAATGGCTGGTATGAAGCACTAATGACTAATGGCTGTAGCGAAATAGAACTTGTTCTAGTAGAAGTTATAGACAATAGAATATGTGCTATACAGGTTCAGTATCCGAACCTAAAGACTGTCAGGATGGATCATTCATCAGATGATAGAGTTCCTGTAGATCTGAACAATGGAGTAGGAATATACAAAGTAGTATCAAAGGATATGAGTTATATGTTAATAATACACAAACAAATAGTATAATTATGTTTAAATCTAAAAAATCAACTAAATCAAAAACGTCAAAAACGTTTAAAGACATTTCCGAAAGAATCTTGTATTCAGCTGGAAAACTAGCTGGTAGTATCAGCGCAGACTTAAGAAGCTTTTCTAAACCATTTGCTGATGGTTTTGTGAAAGGTAAGAAGTCTTAATTATTTATTAATCAATTAAATTTAAAAATTATGAGTAAAACTAAAGTTCAATCAGAAAAGAAAGACACTTTCTTAAACAATCAATTTGTAAAAATTGAAAGAAGAGAACCATTTAGAGCTAGTATCTTAATTAAGGCACTAGATGAAGATGGTAATCTTACTGATGAGTTTCGTTCACTATGCACTAGTGGTGGTTATTTCACAGCTGTGCTGTTAGAAAGAACGAATAAACAAGACGAAAGAAAAGGCGATGTTGTAATGAAAAAAGCTTTTAGAAGAATACTTCCAAAAGATAATATCATTGACGAGCCACACGCAGAAGGATTCTATGCTCATCAAGAAACATTGAGAGAAGCGTCAAATAACGCATAATTAATTTAGATAGGAGGGGTGTAAAAGCCCTTCCTATTTTAATTTAATAATTATGGAAAAAGTATCAAATTGTTGTACATCACCTGTATATCCTGAAAGTGATATATGTATTAGGTGTGGAGAACACTGTGAAATAATTTTAATATGAAAGATAAATTAAATTGGGACATACAAAAACAAAATGTTTTTTATCGTCCAAGTGAAGAAGCATCACTACCAATTTGGGAATTAGATCAAGATAAAGACGTTTCTAGATATGTTAGAAGNGATAACGAAGAAAAGTTATCNNTAATGTCTAAAAGCTATACGCCATTTACTAATAGTGAATTTATGCGTATGGCTAATGATATAGCTACGCTAACTAATCACGAACTAAAAGGTTATCAAGAATGGAAAGGTGGTAAAGTTGTCTTAGCATATCTTAAAAGCCATGATCATAGAAAATTACAAGGACATGATATAAAAGAATATATCGTTCTTGGTAATTCGCATGATGGATCTACAAGTTTATTTGTAGGATATGCTGCAAAAATGATAAGATGTATGAATGCTTTTGGAACTATAAGCCAAAACATTAAAATGTATCATACTAAATCTATCCATGACAAAGCTTTGTTTTCAACAACAGAATTTTCTAATTATGTAAACCAAAGAAATAGGTTCTTAGAGCAACTAGATTCTTTTGGTGGACAGGAAATGACTCCTGTTGAAGTAGAAAAGATGTGTCAACGTTTAATAAAGTGGAAACATAATGAACCAAATTCTACTAGAAAATTAAACATTATGAACGACATGATGGAATCTATGCATAAAGAATGTGGTGAATTAGGATGGACAAAGTTTGGTGCATACCAAGGTATGACATACTATACTACACATAAAATGACAAAGTCTGCTCAACAACTTAATATAGTTGGTGCAGGATTTAGAAGAAATGCAGAAGCATTTAAATACTTACAGAATAATTAATATGAATGATAANAAAATAGCAAAAGATAAATCAGAAATAGACGCTGTAGAGATAGCTAAAAGAGCTTACAATCAGATGAAACATAGCACAGTTAACGATGTTGTTGATGCTGCGCTTTATGCTGGCTGTCAAGCAGGTGTAGTAGAAGCTATTAAAACCATATATAAAATTGAATCAAATGGCGAACAGAACTAAAGGCAATACAAATCAAAAACTAGATAAGTTAAATAAATTGAATGTTCTCTGGAAAAAAGCCAAGAAGGCTAAAACAGATGATGAAAGAAAAACCATTATCAGTCAAAGAGAACAAATTAAACAAACTTTAAAAAGCAAATAATATGGCAACAGTTGAAGTAAACAAAACAGTAATGCATACACAAAAGGTTCCTTTAGAATTACCTTATTGCGGTATGTCAGAGGATACAATCAAAACTAAGTATGTTATGATTGCTCCAATACCTAAAGCTACCGATGATACAGTTCCTGTAGATAAAATAAATATTAAAGTAATATTAATTACAGAATATAAACATACTGGTGATACAGATTTATCTATATCTACCCATAGTTCAGATTCTTATTATTTTAATATTAGTGATTGGACAGCTTTAGACTGGGATGAATGGGATAATATTATAGGTGACTATAGAAATAAGTTAGAAGAACTTTAAAATTAAATAATATGGGAATTTATAAAATAAAAATAGCCGACTGTGATCTAAGCGCAGAGTATAGCGTACATGAAGGAATGGCTAGTATAGATGGTATGACACCAGATGATTCAGATGAAACTGTAATTGACTCTTTAACTCTTTCAAAAAAAGATGATAATGGAAATGAAATATCTATTGATATTAGTTTTCTAATGGATGAGTTAGATTACATACACAGANAATATGGATCATTAGAAGATTTTATTANAGAACAAATAGAAAATAGTTAATTATGGATTTAGAAACATTTGGAACATTTCTAACAATATTAGATTTTGAAATTGGTGAGGTAGTTCAATACCAAAAACCAATTAAAGATGATCTAGTATATATATCTGATACAGATAAATGGATTGAAATAGAAGANTTTATATCTGAAAAAGGACATGAACCTTCTACTTGTGAGTGGATGGTACATAATGGAGAACCTATTAAATTTTATTATAATGGATAAAGTAATCAAAGATGCGCCATTTAATGGCCGAACACCAGAACAATACTGGACTGACTTAACAACAAAACATTTAGTTGGTAAAACAATAACAAAAGTAGAATACCTTGATGATGACGAAATGGATGAGAATATGTGGTATAAAAGACCAATAGCAATACAGTTGGATAATAAACACTGGTTGATTCCAATAATGGACGATGAAGGTAATGATGGAGGAGCAATATCAACCACGATAAGAGAACTACAAACAATACCAGTTATATCATGAGTGAAGTAAAGTATAAATTAAAAAAACAAAGATTTATAGAGTGGTTGTTATCTGATAGAGATGATAGGATATATTGGGGTAACAGATTTTGTCAAGATTTAATAAACGAACATAAAGTAACAATAACTTTACAAGAAATGTTTGACGAAAGAGATGAAATACCAGTATATATATTAGAAGGAGATTATGATCAAATAGATGGAGATGACTATATATATGATTTAAATAAAATAGAATTAATAAATTAAATTATGAGTAATAAAAAATTTCAAGTAAGAGTACAAAGAACATATACAACATTTTTAATAGTAGAAGCTCCTAGTAAGGAGTATATAGATGATGTGATTAATTCCGAAGATCATGTTGAAGAAAGACATCTAGATGATTTTTACGATGTTTTGAATAATCAAGAACTTGAACAAATGGATGTTGAGATTCATGACTGGGAAACAAAAAAGTTTTATGAAAGAAAAACAGATTTAATAATAGACTAAAATTAAATAATTATGGGACAATATTATAAGGCAATAGCCTTGGATAACAATCAGTTTTTATCACCTTGGGAATATGATAATGGAGCTAAGTTAATGGAACACAGCTGGTTAAAAAACGATTTTGTGTCTGCTGTAGAATCACAGCTAATACCTGGTGGCCTTTGGCATAAAACAAGAATTGTTTGGGCAGGTGATTATGCTGATCCAGATAACGATAATATAAAAAATCTATATCAACAATATGGATCAGAAGAAGCTGAAGCTTGCAATGTATCTCACGAAACAAAAGTTGGTAAGGTAAATAAATATGGCTTTGGTAGATTTATAGTAAATCATACCCAGAACCAATACATAGATAAAGCAACACTACCTAAAGATAAGGATGGTTGGACTATACATCCACTACCATTATTAACTTGTGAAGGAAACGGAAGAGGTGGTGGAGATTTTCGTGGAGATAATCCATGGATAGGTAAATGGGCTAGAGATGTTATATCTATAGAAAAGAAATTACCTGTACGAAAAATNAAACCATTTAAAGATTTTAAATACGAACAAATCTTTCCAGATTTTAAAGAATAAAATTATGAAAATAAGAATAAATAAAAATCAACAAGCGATTAATTTTCAAANACATGTTGGGACTATTGTAATGATAGCAGAACAAAAGGCCAAAGCAGGGTATGATAGGTTTTCCTATCCGATACTACGCAATCAGGGTATAGATACATATACTCTAATAGAAGAAGTGGAAAATAAAACAGAGCAAAGTGTATATGGTAAAATTAAAGATGGACATATAAAATTTTTCATAANAGATTAGAATGGAGTTTTCATGGGATATGGATTATAGGTTTCTATTTGGCATAGACCATTATGAAACTGACTTAACATTTACAGCATATTATGAAAAGTGTATTATAATATACCTTGCCATATTTGCATTTAATATACACATTAAAATTAAAAAACATGCCTAATTAAGGAAGAATAGATGAATTAGATGACGATATTAAAGAGGGTAGACTTAGCTATATGGATAAAGAACATATAGCTGAATTAATAGACCTTGTAAGAGAGGACGCTGAGTATGATGGTGATAACACTCCATAGTTATTGAAAAATAATTTGTATATTAGCTGTCCTTTTTTTCAGCATTATAAACCTTATAAATCAATAATTTATGAANAGTAACCAAGAGGTAGCTAAAATAGTTATCGGCAAGATTTTGCATAAACCAGAATATTATTTTACCAATTANCAGATACTTCATCATAAATTATTTTTAGATTATGTAGATGAAAATTTATTTAAAAGAATCAAAAAGAAGCTTGATCAAAGTTTGCCTGTAGATGAAGCTGTGCTTATATCAGAAATAGATGATCCAAATCTTATAACTAGAGTTACAGAATATTCAGAAGCAGCCTATATAAGAGCTGATTTTCTTAACTGTATATCTATACTAGATGAAGCATCTAAAAAACACCAACTTAAATTGTTAGGTTCTGATCTAGTTAGCATGTCTAATAATGGTAAACCTGTTATGGAAATCTTAGAAGAGATTCAAAACAAACTATCTAAAATTAATTTAGAAAATAAAAGCAACATAGCAGATTCTGCTGTTCAGCTTAGTGACTATGTAGATGATATAGATAAAAGAATGAATACTGATGGCCCATTAGGTGTGCCTTCTGGTATTCAATCTGTAGATAAGTTTACAGGCTGTTGGCAGAATGGAGAGTTAGTTATTATTGCTGCAAGACCTTCTATGGGTAAGACAGCGATAGCAACTAACATGGCTTATAATTCAGCCAAAATGGATTATCCATCTGTTGTATTCTCATATGAAATGGGATACAAACAAATCTATAACAGAATAGTTTCATCTAANACTGGTATAGATAACAAATGGATTATGAAAGGTGCTATCACAAGTGATGATAGGGCCAAGATTCAAGACGCAGTAAATGATCTATCTAATATACCTTTGTACATAGATGAGTGTAACGATTCATCTTTAACATATCTATCAAACAAGATTAGACAATATGTAATGAGTGAAGGTGTTAAGATAGTATATGTAGATTATTTGCAGTTAATTACAAACAGAATATATACTAAAAGTAGAGAGCAAGAAATATCTTCTATTAGTAGAACATTAAAAGCTTTGTCTAAAGAATTGCAGATACCAGTAATTGCACTATCTCAACTGAATAGAGGAGTAGAGCAAAGACCTGACAAACGACCAATGTTATCAGACCTAAGAGAATCAGGAGCTATAGAACAAGATGCAGACATTGTATCGTTCTTATATCGTCCAGAATACTATGGTATTTATCAAGACGCAGATGGAAACGATACAGCAGGAATGACTGAATATATTATAGCAAAAGGAAGGAGTATAGGTACTGGAACTATTAAACTTATGTTTAAGAAAGAAACCACAAAATTTGAAGAATAATGGAACAACAAGTAAGTAAAATGAAAAAACTAATTAGAAAATATTGTTTATACGGTTTGATACTAACCGTTGTATTTTCCTTTGGTTATTTTGTTATCCAAGCAATAACATTTGCAATAGGTATGATAGTACCTGTTATGATTATTGCAGCACTTACCTGGTGCATCATTTATTTGATGTCTCAGTAAATATTCGTATATTTACATGGTGGGAGCAGATAATAAAATACTATCTAAATTACGTCAAATTGAAGATAGAGTTTCCAAAGAACTTAATGTAGATAAGAAGTTAGTTAGAACGATAATCCTTGAAACTTTTAAAGAAGTAGGTACAATTCTTTTACTAAAGAATAGTCCTGTTATGATTAGAGGATTTCTAAAAATAGTTGTGGCTATGAGAGCTGCCAAGAAAGCTCTTACAAATTATAATAACTTAGAAAGCAGAGAAAAATGAGTAAAATTAATTTAAACGATTTAAAGCAAGAACTCCCATACAAGTGGAGAGTTCAATCAATCCGTTATGGAAAAGCGTCCTGCGTAGCTTATATTGACGCTAGAGACGCAATGGATCTACTTGATAAAGTAGTAGGTCCTGAAAACTGGCAAGACGAATATTATGAAGCATCTGGCCTATTGATGTGTTCTGTTGGTATACGAACAGAAGATGGCTGGGCTTACAAAGCAGACACAGGAACAGAATCAAATGTGGAGAAGGATAAAGGACATGCGTCTGATGCATTTAAAAGAGCTTGTGTAAAGTGGGGTATAGGTAGATTTTTATANAATCTAAAAATTATTACCCTGCCAACTAAAACAAGCAACGGAAGAGAATATCCTTATTTTGAAAAACAAGATAAGATATTGTATGGAGGAGAAGAATTAAGTAAAGTATGTAATTATATAATGAAATCTAAAACTAAATAATCATGGATTTATCAAGAGACTATAGTCAAAAACCACAGAACAATCAAAAGAAACAATATCCTAAACGAGAATATTTGAGAGAAGGAGGATATATTGTAACTATTAAGAAAACACAAACATCAGCAGCAAGAGAGGACTATAAAGGAACTCCTTACTTTGAATTTATTATAGAAACTAATGATGGTAAATCACAGTTTATTAAATTCTGGAATACAAAGCCTGGAGATGCAGAAAAAACAAAAGAGTTTAAAGCAAGATTATTAAAAGAATTTTTAATGAATTGTGGCGTAACTACATTTGATAGCGTTGACGCAGCTTTAGATTCTGCTGTAGGCAAACAGGTAGGAGTATGCCTAGCATACAAAGAGTATTGGTATGAAGATAGAAACACAGGAGAACCTAAGATGGGTAAAAGAATAGAGTATAAATATTCTACTACAGCTGATAAGGTTCCTGTATATAAGGATTCATACAGTAGACCTATGACAAATGACGATATTAATGCATTTAAGTCTGCACACAGTTTATGGGAAAAAGGAGCTGAAGCTATGAACCTTGGTAAAAATGATTTAGATCTGCCCTTCTAGTGAGAAGTCTTAAACTAAAACACTTAGCAAAAGTTAGTGGGAGAGTAATAACTCCTACTGACTTAGTTAAGTGGAATAAGGATCTTGACTTTCACAATGACAAGTACGTTGTTGTCACAATTAAAAAGTATGATAAAAAACGAAGTAATAATATTAATAGTTATTACTGGGGTGTAGTTGTTGAAATGTGCGCATTAGAAACAGGTCACACTAGTCAAGAAATACATGAACATTTTAAACGAATGTTTTTGTATGAAAAGAATTTAATTAATAATGAATGGGTAGAAGAGATAGGTAGCACAACAGCTCTTACTAATAAAGAAATGTCTTTATATGTAGAAGCTTGTAGAATGTGGGCAGCAGCCGAACTGTCTATCAATGTGCCAGATCCAATAGAAAAATAAAATGACTAAAGAAAAACATATAGTTTGGGTAGGAGGAATACCGAACCATTTTGATAAATTAATATATGCTCAAATAGAACAAAAAAAGTGGATAAACAAAGGGTATGATGATGTAATAATAGAAACAATAAAAAAATAAAATTATGAAAACAGTAGAAACTTATTCAACAGATAAAGATGTTGTAATGAAATACATGAGACAAGATATATTTGAAATGCTATTAAAAAGATTAGAAGATTATGATCTTATTAATGACACATCAGTATCTTTTATATGGAAAGGTTTAAAGGTAAGTAAGAATACTTTAACTGGAAATGTAACCATATATGATACTAATGCAAAAGAGTATACAATTATGTCAAATAAATTCTTATTATCTTTGATACACAAAGAGCTAAAAGAAAATAAAGAATAAAATATTCATACCAGGTAATGTCCCATCTAGTAAAAATGGGAAAAGGTGGACAGGAAAAATCTTGATACATTCTAAAGCAACTATGAGATATATTAAAGAAACTAAAGATATATATCAAGAGGCTGGAATATATTTTAAAGAACTTATAAAAGATAAAGAACCACCTTACAAAGTATCATTTAAATTTATTAGAGGAAGCAGAAGAAAGTTTGATTATGTTAATCCTTTGCAAACCGTTCAAGATCTTATGGTTAAATATGGTTGGCTAGAGGATGATAACATGACATACTTGCTTCCTGTATTAGATGACTATGAATACGACAAAGAAAATCCTGGTGTGTACATAGAGATTTTATGACAAATCAAATAGTCCAATACTATCTAGGAACATATGTTAGTAATAATGGACAAGAATACAAAAATGTTATATTAAAGCTTTCATCTGCTAGAAAAAATTCTATAGAAAAAGCTATGAAAACATTTAGTTATTATTTTAACCCAGATAGCTATGTGTTAAGTGTTGAAGGTAAATTATCTTATAGTGAATATGAAATGCTTAAAAACCATTTAAAAATTTATGATCATGGAAAAATACCGAATCAAAAAACTAATAAAAGGGGAGGCTGTAAATCCAATATATAAAGGAAAAACGTTAGTAGCAGTACCTGAATATAAATTACAAGACGACAAAGGAACGATAATAGAGCATGAAGATAAAGCGTATATAATAAATCCTAATAATTATATATGCTTTAGGGAGTTTCCTGATAAATTTAAACCCAACAAAACATATAAATTATTTTATTATGAATGGATGGGACCAAAAAAAAATAAAACAAACCAAGTTAAACTATTTTAATATGTACGATAATACAGATCCAAAAAACCAACAAATGCTAGAATCTCTTCGTGATGAAGTATGGTTCTTAATAGACAATAGTTTATTTGATGAAATATGGAGATTTCAAAAATCAAGAAACTTAGATAATATGGGATTTAACGAACTAATAGAACTAAAGAAACATTTAAGAGATAATCAAATTGGATTAGATCCTATAGCTGAAGGTATGAATTATAATATGAGTGACATCAGAAAAAAGCTAGATGATATTATGAATGATGATAAAAAATAATTAGTTATTAACTTTATCTAAAACGTATGCAGAGGTGGTGATGGTAACGCATCCTAGCGTAAACCAGATCCACTTCTTGTCATACCACTTAATCTTGTTAAGTTCTGATAACTCTATATACATATTAACTTTATTATTTAACAATGAAATTTCTTGATCTTTATACCTTAAAAGCATTGTGTCCAATAATTGTTGCTCTCTGTGTAGGTTTAATTGTTTTTCTAACAAAAAAATGGTATGAGCTTGAATAGAATCATTCTGTTCATAATACTGCAACAAAGAATCTAACTTTATCATTTCTTGATCAGTAAGATTGTGTTGAGCTAACAAAGAAAAGTTTGCAAATATACAAAATACTATAAATAGATATTTCACTTTAATCTATCTTTGATTGATTTGGCTGCTGCACTTGCTGATTTCTTTTTAACCTTAGGCTTATTTTGCTTGGCTTCATTAATATCTTCAAGTCCTTTTTTAACTTCTTTAGCGATATTATCTTTCCGTCTGACAACTTCATCTTGTCTTGACTGAATGTCTTTGATTTTTTGATCATTAGATTTAATATCTTTTTTAAGCTGTTTCTTGCGTTTCTTTGTCTTTACATTCCCCACACTCACAATCGCAAGAGCCGCGCCTAGAACAGCAATTATCGCTATCACAAGAGCTTTTATCTTCTTCATCTTTATTACACTTATAAGTTATATCAAAATCTCCAGCTGTATGTTTTACTTCCCAATCTTTACTCATCTTTTTTATTCTTCTTTTGCAAAGATAAAAAATTTAATTCAAACTCTAAATGATCTATAGCTTTGCGCAGTTCTTGTTCCATAGGATTACCAGGTTTTTTACCTGCTCTAAGAATATACTCTACTGCATTTGCTAAGTTATGAGTAAGTTCAAAATCCTGAACTATATCCATAGCCTTTATGTGTTTGTATTTACCAACATAATATTCTGGAGATGTTGGATGCTCTATAATTGTATCTTTACTTATTTTTGCTTCCATAATTAATTTTGTTAATTGTTTTTTCTCTCCGCAAGAAGAACAAAAATATCCTTTACTTTCCATATCAATAGCTTTATTTATATTTTCGTGTTTACCACAATGTATACATTTTATAAATGCCATTATATTTCTCCTTTACGTTTTAAATATATATGCAATCCAATAACTATAAAACCCAATATAACCCACCAATCAGATATATAATCAGTACAATATGCAAATATGCTTATTATTATTACTCCCCAAATACTCCATAAAATACTCCACAAAATCCATCCAATTATCATAAACATAGAAATTGGAATAGAAATTATATTAATTAAAAATTTTACTAAGGCCATACTACTGTTATATTATTAAAAATTATTTCTTTTTTTTCTACTTCTTTATCCTCCATGTTCTATACTTTATCTGCTTACCAGCCATATAGAACTCTAATACCCTTCCTCCTATTACTGCTGGTGAAAATCCTTTTTGACTTTCCCATGCTCCATTCCAACTTTGTTTATACGTACCAAGTTGTAAATGCTCCGCTTCTATTATTTTTTCATTACCTTCGGCATCTAAAATTACAGTAGGCCTAGGTAGTTCATATCCTGTATGAATATGCCCTGCTATATAAAAGTCTGCTCTAACCATATCTTGTCTACGAGCTGACTGTATAGCTCCTCTAGTTACAGGTGCATTGCCTCCTGTTCCATGTGTATACCATAGGTCATATTTCCTAATAGCACCTCCACCTTCGTGTTCAAATACAAACCTAATCCAACCCTGATATTTACCATAATTAATATTATTACCTTCTATCTTATTTAGTTGTCCTATAGTTTGATCAAGTATATCAAATTCATTTCTTAACTTAATGCTAGACTCGTGATTTCCTTCAGTAAGCTGTATTAAGTTAGCACTATATGGTTTAATAAATTTTACAACATCTTTTCTAACTTCATCAAAATACCATCCTTTATTATACTCTGGTCTTATATCTTTTTTACTACTACGTTTATCCCACTTACCACCCATACAATCATAAAAATCTCCAAACGAAATCCAACCCCAATCATTTGCCTTAGCTTGATCTAAATGCTTTTTTAAAGCTTTTCTATCACATTTTTTATTATCATAGTGTTCATCTGAAGTTAACAAAAATGATTGTTTCCAACCAGATCTGTACCTCATACGAACTTCTAACATATCATTTTTTTTCTGGACTGTATATTTCATGTTTTTCATATTTACCAAAACCTATTTGTTTTCTTAACTTAACAGATATAGGTTTTAAATTTTTTTTAATAGTATTTGATACCTTTAAATATTCTATTGCTCTTCTTACTTGCCATTTATTTGTTAAAGCAAAAGAAGGGCTATCACACTTTGTTGGTATATTAGAAACCTTAAATTTTATACCATTCTTTTGATTTTCAAAAGTCCAATCAGATGCCCATATAGGTATTTCTTGTTTTACATGCATATTGTTTCAAGGTATCTTGGTATACTAATTGGTAACATATATTCATCATTTAATTCATCTAATCCGTATATATTTAATTCTGGATTCATCAATTTATTATATGCTATAATTATTTCAAGAGTATCCCATTGCTGCCATGTAGTAGTATCTTCTACCCTATCTACATCAACTATACCGCCAGCTATTAATATAGCTAGTGTTTTTCCAGGTAATCTATGCAGCTGTGGAATATTTTGATAATAATATTTAGAATGACCTTTAGTATACTTTTCTAATTTACCATTTGGTTTTAGCAAATAATTAAATCCTCTAGTAGTAAAATCTTCAGTTTGTGTAACGTTAATCTTTTTATTAACTGGAGTTAGAGAGTATGCTATAACAATATTATCTAACATAATGTCGGTAAAATTAAGTTATTTATTAACTTTTTTTCTTGACTTTTTGTTTAGTTATTAACAGTTCATTTTTAATATCTAATAAATCTTTGCATTTTTCATACTCTTCTATATCCTCCATATACAATATTACATCATCTATATTTTCATATAAATCTTTTCTACCATTCATAGGATTATATAAAAAAGATCCTTGATCTTTATTTATTAAATCTATTTCTTGTTTTTTACCAGTAAGAATATAGTATGCATTATACATTGCTAGGTCAATTAATTTTTCATCGTTTACCTCCATAATATTCTACTGCATGTCCTTCTTTTACTAGTTGATCATTTAAGCATATCTGTGTTAAACCTTCAGCACCATCTAATACATCAATATGTATCTTTCCTAAAACCCTACCATACTTTCCTATTTCTGTTGACTCAAGGGTAAAGCTAGGATTTTCAGCGAGTATAGCTTTCACCCTATCCTTAGCTGCCAATCCTCTAGCTTTCTCTTTCAAATCCCTTGTTCTGCTTTCTGGTGCATTTATACCAGCAAAGCGTATTCTTTTTTTTATTGATACATCAAATCCTAAATCTATTATAGCATCACATGTATCTCCATCTACAACTCTTAATAGCGTTGCTTTATAAGTGTACATTATCTATTTCTCCACAAATCTACAAACGCCCAAAGACATATGGCTAATGCAACTTTTAAAAAGTTTGCACCACATAACTGCGTACCTGCAAATATTAATAATGCGCTATGCGCGTTTCTTTTTAAAAAAGCTAATGCTTTTTCACATACTGAAATTAATTTTTCTTTCATAATAAATTATTTGGTTAAATAAATAAGCTTTCTAATATAACCATCAGAAGCTACATATATACCTGTTGAATTAGGTATAACTTTTTGTCCTGCTAAATTATAGTATTCAGTAGGTATAAATTGTTTTTCTAAGTCTGTTTCAGATACTAGTGTGCCACTTCCTGTATTTAAGCTAATACATAATATATCATAAACTAATTCTGTATATTCTTGTGGCCAAGTACCTATTGAATCTATCCAATCTACATCAGATAAAAAACCTATGCAATTAGTTCCTACGTGCAAATAAGCACCATTCCATCCGTCACCATAGTTATCGTACATATAAACATTGTAGGCATCAGGTATAACAGCATATAGCGAATCTCCTGCATAACCAGAAGCTATCATATTATTAGTTTCACATGTTTGTATCTCCCAATATATTTCATCTGGAAAGTCTCCTAGTGTACAATATATTAATTGTGGTATAGGTTGTGAATTTGCTCCCAAACAAAATGCTAATAAAGCTATAAGTAATTTTATCTTTTTCATTATTGAAACTTATTTAATACTATTTCATCAATAGCTGATTGAACATCCGATTTGCTTGCCTGTAATTGCAACATAATATTAGGAGTAAATCTTTCTACTTCCTCGCCATTATCATATATAATTACTGTAGGGACAGCTTTTATTCCATACTCATTAGCTGCATCACTACATTTTGATATACAAGCTCTATAAACAATACAATCTTTTAACTCTTTTAATTCTTTAAATTTATTAGTATTATTCCATTCTGCCCAATATTCTACTACAACAATTCCTTTAGATATTTTATTATTAAAGTTTGCATTATTTAAAAATTCTATTGATAATGCATAAGCACTAAAACACAATAACATTAATATAATAAATATTTTTTTCATTTAATCATGTTGTATTATACCACCATACTCATTACAATTCCACTTCCTTAAAGCTTTATTAATTCTTGAATCAGGATCTCTTCTTGTCTTAGCAGAAGTTAATTTAGCTTTCATTCCTTTCATTCTAGCACAAAAGCTTTTACGTCTTTTTGCTGCCTTACTCCCTTTCTTAAGTTTAGATGGCTTAGTTGTTACAGCAGTTTGCAACTTACTNCCAGGGTTNGCTCTTCTATAAGATGCTACACCTTTTTTGTTAAGACCTCCTTTAGGATCTTTACCTTCTTTACGTTGCCATGCTGGTGTTTTAGCCATATTATCTTAAATCATAAATCATTTGTTGAAGATCATCTAACTTCTCATCCATTCCTTCAATATCTTCTTTAATTTCTTCAACATCCGATTGGGTGTTCATAATAGTTTCTCTAATAAGCTGGTCTTTTAAATCGTATTCTGTTCTTGATACTTCTGGAGTAGGTAATTCTTTTGCTTCTGCTATATCTGCTTGTAAAGTAAAATACATTCCTATTAACATTGACAATCCTACTCCTATTCCAACTAACGTTTTTATGCTAATATTAAATTTACTATCTTCAGATAATTCTTTCATTTTTAAAAGATTAAATAATTTATTCCAGCTCTAAAATTATAGGATTTAATATCCCAAAACTTAAGATGTCTACCTTCTATAAACATTCCTAAGTGTTTATTTATTTTTGCTACTAGTATTAAACCTGCATCCCACTCAAATTTATTATCTCCGTAAAGATACGAAAAATCATTAAGGCCTTTATGAATAGGATAAAATGATACCCAAGTATGAGTCCAAAAGTTATCTTTATTATAATAATAATCTATTCCAAATACAGCAGAAACTTCTTGTTGTAAACCAAGTGCTTCTAGTTCTCTATTATTATATTGTGTAACTGCTCTACCAAAATGATAAGTATAAAACTCTCTGTCTGTTTCAGCTATTAATTTACCATCTTTAAACCAATGATGATTAGGATCGCTAAAATATCCAAATTCATTTGCTAATTGCCACCAATGTTTATTAGCTGGTATTGCAAACCATGCATCAACAGGACTGTATCCATATACAGGATGTGATCTATGTGCTACACCACCTGTTAAATCAAATGCTCCAAGTTTTTGTCTATATCTAGCTTCTGCTAATGTATACTTAAGATTAATTAATCCATCATTTACATAAGCAGCTCTAACTGTAAATTTATTATGTATATAGCGAATTTTATATTCTTGTTGAGAAAACATATCTCCTCTATTTCTAACTGCACTATATTCAAATAAATATTCTAATCCTGGTGCATTAGATATAGTAGCATAATCTGATATTTCATTTTCAGATCCATCGTAAAATCTTCCCTTTTTAACCTGATAATCAAATCTTGCTATCTTTCTTAAACCAATACTAAAAACATAATTAGATTCTATCTGCTCTGTTGTTTCTACTAACTGTCCTGAGCCTGCTACACCATCAACATAGAACTGTTGATTTACAGCAAATGGAGAAGCCATAGATGCACTTGCATAAAATGTAGAATATTTAAAAAGATTTTTAACTTGTCCTTGACAATTAAGACATCCTAATATTATTATAAACATAATAACAACTATAGATGTAAGTCCTGTTATTTCTAATTTATTTTTATTTAACATTATCGTAATCTATGTATTCTATTGTTACGCATTCTCCATTTTCTATAGCATCTGCTATCTTCGGATAAACTCGCTTATATGCTTGTCCTGAGCTTCCAACGAATCCATCTTTAGCAATTTGATTGTTCGTTTGCGTATCACCCAATAATAAACAACCAGCAGTATGTTCATCAGTATTGCCAGTATGAATAAGAATATAATCAAAACCAGGTACATTAATAATATGCAGCATACCACGATGCATTTTACCGTATCGCTTAACATACTTATTGTGGAATCCACCAGATTTCCTAAACACCACTTCGTAAGTCCCACTAGGAATACGAGTCTCCCCCATAATTTTTTCTTCTCTATATTCATCTTCTAGTGTATAACATAAAAATTTTCTACCATTTGTAACATCAAACAATAATCCTGATGTTGAATCTTTTTCAGATGAAATTCTTAGTACTTGTAGTTTCATAATATTAAATTACACCTGTTCTTACATTAGCTCCAGTAATTAATACTGGTTGTTTTGAAGCTGTTGCTTGTGCCATATCTACTCCTGCTTGGCCTTGATCTTGCACATTAGCTATTGTATCACCAGCAGTATTACCAAAAGCCCAATATGCTTTTAAATTAGCTGCGGATATATTATGTGCATGACTTAAATTAGTAGGAACTCCATTATTATATATTCTAGCAGCAGCATTTGCTCCTATTGGTAAATTTAAAATTGCTATTTGAGCTACCAAGCCATCTAATAAATTACTTCCATCACTACCTGTTCTGTGATTACCTTTGTTGTGCATAGCTACATATGTACCTTGATCGCTTGCAGTAAGACCACTACCATCTGTTAAAGCACTTCCATTTAAATATAATGTCATTTCATCATCAGCTATTCCACCACTTCCGTCTCCATTGGCTACAAATAATGCACAATGCCATTTATTAACTGTTATTGTTCCACTACCAGTTACCCATTGTCTGTAATTACTTGTATTATTATCATATAAAATAATTCCTATTGTGTTATTAGAACATGTTACTAAGTATTCATTTAACTTTATAAATAAAGGATTTCCCCCAGAAACAGAATCTAATTTAAACCAAACTAATATTGAAAAATCTCCATCATCACTACCATCACTAAATGTAGTAGCATTAGTATCATTTGCTTGCTCAAAGTCAGCAGAGCCATCAAAGTGCATAGCTTTTGTAAAGTGTGTAACTTTTGCTTGGCTTCTATTAGCATTTATATTTCCAAGTCCTAATCCCATTAAGCTCCTAAATAGCAAATTATACTACCTGATGCTGCATCAACTTCAGACCATCTACCATATATAGTCATGCCAGCAGGAAATGTATTAGAAGCATCTATTTGATCTCCAGTAGGTGCACTAGTTGCACTCTCTGTATTCATAAATTTAGTTGCATCTGCTGCTACCAACCCACCTGATGCATCAAATGTAACATCTGTTACCATTGTAATTGCCATAATAACATATCCAGTAGGAGCTGATACAGCATCTTGCCCATCATTAAATATAGCTCCGTATTGCCCTAATTGAACTTTTGCTAAGTCGTTTATATTCATTTTAATAAATTTTTATATTATACAAAAATACGAATTTTAAATTACACCCTTTCTATATCCACTATACCACCATAAACTATATTGCTTGTAGTAGTTGTGTTTACTCTAATGATTAAATAATTAGTTGCAGTAGCTGCTGTATCTGTTATATTAACTTCAGTATTTACATTACCTGTTCCAAGGTTGCTAGTAACATCTGTGTTAGCATTTACATTAGCCTCATAAACAGTTACACCTTTTGCGTGACTACCAGAAATAGTAACAGCTGTAGCTTTATATCCTAAAGGAATATTTACAAAAGCATATAGTTCTAAATCTGCGTCAGCAGCTCTAACACCTACTGCTGTTGTGTCATCAAACGCAATACTAGCATTAGCATGATCATTACCCATAAAATCCCTAGGCAGTATTTTAATAGTTGTATTAGATCCAAACCAATTACTACCAAGATCATATGTAGTACCACCATCATCTTTAAACTTAAGTGTATTAGGTGCATCGTTCTGTACATATACTAAACCCTTACCAGCAACGTTACTTCTTACATCTGTTGATGGTATTTCATCTATTATAAGTTGCCCATTAAGCTGAAGCTGTCTATCTATTAATGAACTATTTTTTGTATACCACCTAGTACCATCACAGATTAAATCTATGTAATCTCCAGATAATATATTTAATTTTTCTTCATTGTTAATTAATCCTGTATATATAGAAATTGCAGCACTAGCACTTTCAGCTGTTAAATTAATACCCTTTGCCAAACCAAGCGTTCCTCCTCCATCTGCGCGTGTAGCTATTTGAAAAACATTATTATTACCAGAATTACTAGCACCAAAAACTTTTATAAATTCTCCTACAGAAAATGCATCTAATTGATTGGCTGAATCTTTAATAGCTGCATGAACTCTATAGGTAGAAGCTGTAATACGATCAGGTATTTGTGTAAAATCTTCTTCAACTATAGCAATTTTATCAGCACCTTGATAATCAATTATTTTTCTAATATCTNTTATGCTATCACCAGCTGTAATCTCAACAAANAAATCATTNTATAAATCATCAGTAGAAGAAGCACTACCATCTAATTGTATCCAATTTGTTCCACCAGCTACAACACTACCACCTACAGATGCCTGAAATGATATTGTGGTCTTTTCTTCTACCTTAGCATTACCTGATATTATATTACAATTAAAACTAGCATTTTTATCTACTCTTTTAATATATAATTTTCTACCATATGATATGTCATATTTAGCTGAACTATATACAGATCGTGGAACTATTTTGGTTACACCAACATTAGATGTATCTGGTAATATTATATCTAGATTGCCATCTATATTTAATAATAGTGTAGTAAAGTTTTTAAAATCATCATCAACTATTTCATCTCTCATTATGAAAGCAGATGGAGCATTTAAACTACAAGCGTTATCAAAACTAGAAGCTGTTGTTATAGTTGTATTACCATCTTCACCTGGTAAACTTTGCTGTAAGAAAACTTTTCCTTCAATATAACTTGCAATTATATTTCCACCATGCCCATTAGAACTATTTACTAAGTCAGTAAAATTCTTAGCTGTTTCTTCTGCATCAGATCCTGTATTAAACTCAGGGCTTGCCGCAGTAGGATCTGCTGAGTTATCATTCTTTATTTTATATGTTACAGTATGTGTGCCATCGCTATGCGTAGTTCCATCATCTGTAGCTGCTATTAATTGTATTGTACCATTATTTACATCATCATGTTCCGTTTCTCCAAAAGTAAAGGTAGCATAAGAATAAATATTTTTAATTATATAAGAGTTTATTCTTTCTATAATGGCTTTGCTTAAAACTAATTTACCTTCTATATAAACATCATCATGAAAATTAACAGTATTTCTTTCATCTATAGTTATTAAATCTTTAGAAGAACGTCTATTATTTTCAGACCTAACCTTAAATAATCTATCCTTAAAATCTAAACCCATTAATATATTTCTAGATGTTCTACCTAGAAATTCTATAAAACTACCCTTATTTGTTCTGTCTATTTTCATCGTACACGTGGCTCATCAAACACAGCTCTTTGTAATGGTGTTATTTTTCTTACATCACCCTTCCATTGTTTTTCACCTTTAGTTCTAAAACGAGTTGTTGTTTGTGCTCTTTCTTGTGAAAGAAAAGATTGTAATGCATCTAGTCCTCCGTTAGCTATGTTAAATGATGCGGGTGTTAAAGTAAACGCATAGTTATCAGGTCTAAAGAATATTGTTGCATCTTCTTTAGTTCTTCTACTGGCTTTATTTACAAACTTGCCTACTTTAGATTCATCATCATCTGTAGCTAAACCTATACCAGCTAATATCATTAGCAAACCAAATCCTCTCATAGCTGTAATAGTAGCATTCTTCTGTCCTCTTGGCAATGCTTTTAATTGTTCATTAAACTCTGTTACACTTATTTCTCCAGAAAATAATTTCTGTACCATACTATATCCAAACTTACCAAACTGTCTCCAAGAACCCACCTCTTGTTCTCCAAACCTATTAGTATCTTCTGGCCCAAATCTCTCTACTGCCATAGATGGTAGCCATCTCTTAAACTGCATCATTGCTCTACCCAAAGAATACATACCAATTAATCTTTGATCTATTCTAGTATAACCCCTACCTTGATTTCTTCTAATCTTATCTGTTCTTTTTAGTATCTCTTCTTCAGTTAATGCGTTNGCATTNTCAACTACATTACCATTCTCATCNTAAGCATTAAACTCTGCATCACTCATCATNCCAATAAANCTTACACCCTGCACCCACTTCTCTGATATATTTAATGGAAAGAATATTACAGTATCTAATACGCCTTTAGGACTAAAGTCTACATTATCATATATCTGATCTTCCCATTGATATTGTTTTTTAAGTATAGCTCTAACNTTATTAAAGTCTTTAGAAAACAATCTTCCTTCACCTCTTGCCCATTGTCGCCATCCTTGGCTCCGTATAGTGTTATATTTGCCCATAGCTGCGTTAACTACACCTGCTGGTATAGATAGTCCCAAAAAGACATAAAGTCCCCATTTAACAAACATATCTACAATCATATCTGTTTTCTTTCCAAGTACAGGTTGTTTCTTTCCTTGTAAGAATCCTTGCTTCCAAACTTTTTCTACATAGTTTGCTGCATTAACATTTCCTAATTTTTTATTTAAAGATATTATACCCTCAACTAAAGGCATCATTTGTTTAAAGCCCATAAACTCATTAGCTCCATAAACAAATATACTAGCACGCATATATGTATTAAGTGCTTGCGTTAAGTTCCTAGTAGCATATTTAGATGCATCAGTTGGTCTACCTTTAACAAACCTTGTAAATACACCATCATTATTTAATTCACCAGCTTCTCTTGGTGTCATATTAATTACTGTGCCATCATCATGCACACCTTCTTTCTTTAATTGCTCAGCTCTTCTTTTTAACTTTTCTATTTCAAATATTTTTTTACCACCAGGTAATGTAACTGGTCCAGCTAAATAAATATCTTTCCATTGTCCTAATGGTAATATCTTTTCTTGTACCTTGCCATTTACTACTATAGTGCCTNTTACCTTTACATGATCAAGATCTGCTAACTTACCTGTTATATTATTCCAAAGACCATATAAACCTGTAGAAGAAAATACTTCAAAATTATTCATACCTACATGTGGTATGTAGTTTTCAGAATAGTTAACACCTTCTTTGTCTACATATCTTCTAAAAAATTTATCAGTAGTTTTTTTATAGTATGTATAATATTCTGCCTCTACCTTAGTAGGTGAAGATGCATTAAACTCATCTTGTGTTTTTAATCTAAGGTTTACTCTAACTACACCATTAATATCTGTATACTTTTCTTCAATAAACATATTACCAAATAAATACTGATTCATATCAGTAGCATTCATTCTTAACTTAATTCTGTCTATAACAGATCTATTCTTCATCTTTTCTTTTATAAGCTTTCTATGTAGCTTGTATAACTGTTGTTGCTCTGTAGTATATTCATCTATAAACTTTCTATACTCTTGCTCCATTAAATTTACAAGTCTTTGTATCTCTGGTCTTTTAGATGGTATGTTATTAGATAACAACCAAGCTTGTATAGTTCCAAAATCATTCTTAGAATCCCATTTAAAATTAGTATTTTTATTTATAAAATTATTTTGTTCTTTAC
>FUFK010065435.1_pt1 | contig 98297 bp, 88 predicted proteins | sample 1021851 | NCBI WGS metagenome assembly FUFK01 (sample SAMEA51879418, study PRJEB19060) | metagenome
CGGGCGCGCGCGCGTTGCAAATGTGGTGCTGTAAATCAAGTAGCCAATAACGCTAAATAACGTAATTAGAACATCATTTGTCTGGCTCATTGTCTGGCTGAAAATTAAATCAAGTTAACGAAATTTCTGCTAAGTCATTGATTTTAGTGGTGAGCCGTACAGGATTTGAACCTGTGACCCACTGATTAAAAGTCAGTTGCTCTACCAACTGAGCTAACGGCCCACTAAAGAGCTAACTAGGAACACTAAGCCCTGGGGTCAAGCCCGAAAATAGAGAAAATTGAACTATCTATGGATTCACGCTAAATTTAGGGATATACGCGCGCCATGATTGACACCAACGTTAAAAATATATCGTTTTTTAAAATGCATGGTCTTGGAAATGACTTTGTNGTGATCGATTCTCGACTTAAAAGCACCAATCTAACTGCCAATTTTATTAAAAAATTGGGAGATAGGAACTTTGGAGTAGGTTTTGATCAGTTGGCGATCATTCACGATAGTGAAGTATCTGATGCCCGTTTAACTTTCTTTAANTCNGATGGNTCTAAATCAGCAACTTGTGGAAANGCTACNCGATGTATAGCCAATTTTTTGATGGATGACATAAAAAAAGATGAAATAGATCTTTCAACTGATCACAAATCGTTGAAAGCAAAGCGTGAGGCCGATGGATCAGTATCTGTAAATATGGGGCTNCCAGAGATAGAATGGCAGAAAATACCTTTGTTAGAGGACGTTGATACGTTATTTTTACCAATCCCAGGAAAACCGACTGCTACAAGCATGGGAAATCCACATTGTTCTTTCTTTGTAGATAATCTGGATGAGGTAAAGATAGAAGCCGAGGGTGCTGAAATAGAAAATCATCCTTTATTCCCACAAAAAACAAATGTTCAATTNGTTTCCTTAATTTCCAAAGATCGTTTGCGAGTTAGGGTTTGGGAAAGAGGTGTCGGAGTGACTAAGGCTTCTGGCTCATCAGCTTGTGCTGCAGTGGTTGCATCGGTTCGAAGAAAAATTACTGGTAACAAAGTTGANGTTGACCTAGATGGTGGNACGCTTGTGATTNATTATACAAATAAAGGCGTTTGGATGAATGGTCCAACCATGCATGTTTTCAACGGTCAGCTAAATTCGCAGTTCTTGGACTCTATCTGATGGAAAACAATATCAAGTTCTCAACCCTAGGCTGTCGTCTTAATTCGTATGAAACCGAGTCTATGCGAAATATGGCTGGCNCNGTTGGGTTAAATAACGCTGTTGTTATTAATACATGTGCNGTNACNCANCAGGCGGTNAGTAAGTCAAGNCAAGAAATNCGNCGGCTNNGNAGAGAAAACCCAAATTCAACTTTAATNGTNACNGGCTGNGCNGCTCAAATAGATCCNATGNGTTNTTCAAAAATGGGNGAAGTTGATTTNGTNCTTGGAAATTCAGAAAAAATGCGTCCTGAAATCTGGTCAAACTTGGCGTCAGGCGCACCGGTTGAAAGTGAGCGAGTTCAAGTCGATGATATTATGTCAATTTCAGAGACTGCCAGTCATTTAATAGACGGTTTCGGAACTCGAAGTCGTGCTTATGTACAAATTCAAAATGGGTGCGATCATCGTTGTACATTTTGCACAATACCATTTGGTAGAGGTAATTCTCGATCTGTTCCTGCTGGGGTAGTTGTTGAGCAGATAAAACGCCTTGTTCAAAAAGGGTATAACGAAATTGTATTGACGGGAGTAGATTTAACGAGCTGGGGTGCAGACCTGCCGANGCACCCAAAGTTAGGAAACCTAATTACNAGAATTTTAAGGCTTGTTCCCGACTTAAACAGGCTTCGAATAAGTTCCATAGATAGTATTGAAGTAGATGAAGAATTTTTAGATGCAATCGCAACTGAACATCGGCTTATGCCTCACTTTCACTTAAGCCTTCAGCATGGTGACGACTTAATTCTAAAACGGATGAAAAGACGTCACCTAAGAGAAGACGCGATTTTATTTTGTGAACAAGTTAGAAAATTANGACCAGAAGTGACTTTTGGNGCGGATATAATAGCTGGATTTCCTACTGAATCTGATGAACATTTTGAGAATTCCATTAAGTTGGTCGAAGAGTGCGGCTTAACATGGCTACATATTTTNCCATATTCNAAGAGAGATGGAACGCCTGCAGCTCGCATGCCCCAGATTGATGGAAGAATAATAAAAAGCAGGGCTGAACTTCTACGATCATTAGGAAAAAAAGTACGCAGTAAACATCTGAAAGAGCAAATAGGACGAAAACATAAAGTACTTATGGAAAGTTCTGTTTTGGGTCGGACAGAGCAATTTGCTGAAGTACTTTTTGCAAGTCCAAAGCAGGAAGGTTCAATTGTTGATGCTACGATAAGTGATGCNTCAAATAGTCAATTGATGGTCTATTAGATAAAGGCCGTTTATTTTAAGTTTAAAAAANGTAATGCCCCAATTTAAACAACCAATTCTTTACACCTTTAGGAGGTGCCCTTACGCAATAAGGGCAAGGCTTGCCCTCTTGCACGCGAAGATGAACGTAGAAATTCGAGAAATAGTACTTCGAAAAAAGCCCAAAGAATTTTTAGCTACATCACCAAGTGGNACNGTTCCATCGTTGAGACTTGAAATGACAGTACTGGACGAAAGTCTCGATATTATGAAATGGGCTTTGAGTCAGAATGATCCGACTAATTTAATGAAAATGCCAGAGTATGGCTTCGATTTGATTTCAGAGTGTGATGGAAATTTTAAGCGTGCTCTTGATAGGACAAAGTATCCAAACAGGTTTCCAGATGNAGATCCTGCGCAATCTAGAGATAAAGCTTCAGTATTTCTACATAAATTGGAAAATATACTCTCTCCAAATTTGTTTGGAGCAAATATGTCCATTGCAGATTTGGCAATATTACCCTTTGTCAGACAATTTGCCCACATTGACCAAGTCTGGTTTTATGACCAAGACTGGATTAATTTGATCAAGTGGTTAGATAGTTTTAAGCAAAGTTCAGAATTCAATAAAATTATGACAAAGATAGATCCTTGGCAGGTAGGTGATACACCTGTCATGTTTTCTGATCTTTATTGGTCCTAACAATTGTAGCTTTNAGTTGATCTTTATGTTTGCGTTACGAAATTTCTTGTGAATATTAGTTTCAAAATTTTTTGGATCATAAAGGCTACAAATGTTCAGACTATATCACGTCCCCTTATCACCATTTTGTAGGAAAGTTCGTTTAAGCCTTGCTGAGAAAAAGATAGAGGTTGAGCTCATTGAGGAGCGTTATTGGGACAAATCAGCAGAATTTTTGAGAAGAAACCCTGCGGGCAAATTACCCGTCTTGAAAATTGGTGATGAAATACTTTCCGAAAGTACTGCAATCTGCGAATACTTAGAAGAAGAGTATCCTGATAAGGCTTTGCTCCCAGNAACTCCTAAAGAAAGGTTNGAGGCTCGACGATTGGTCTCATGGTTTGATGACAAATTTCATAATGAAGTCACATCAAAGCTTCTTTATGAGCGGATAAATAAGAAAATAATGGGACAAGGTTTTCCNGATAGTAAAAATATAAAAGAGGGTTCAAAAAATATNAAGTATCATATNGATTACATGGCTTGGCTGCTTGANCACAGACGTTGGCTGGCAGGAGAAGTTATGACCCTTGCTGATTTTGCCGCTGCCGCGCATTTTTCCACACTAGACTATTTAAGTGACATCGATTGGAGTAGGTCTAATGCCGTGAAGGATTGGTATGCTAAAATTAAATCAAGACCTGCCTTTCGTAATTTACTAGCAGATCAAGTTTCAGGTTTCCCGCCGCCTGTTCATTATAATGATTTGGATTTTTAATTCATTGGAAAAACTGTGACTGATTTAAAATCGAAATTGATAGATCGGGCGAAGGATCTCAGCTTCGATTTAACAAAAGTTTGTAATCCGTCCGAATTACCATCTATCTCAGGGCCTTTTCGAGAATTCCTAAGTTTGAATTATCATGGTCAAATGACTTGGCTTTCAGATAGAATTGAATGGCGTGAAAACCCTAAAATTCTTTGGCCTGAGGCGAAATCAGTGATAATGCTGGCTCAGAGTTATGCACCGGNACATAATCCTATGGATGTTCTAAAATATCCTGATAAAGCTGCAATTTCTGTTTATGCGCAAAATAAAGATTACCACGTTGTCATAAAGAAAAAATTGAAGTCGCTTGCACGTTGGTTAATCGAAGAGGCCGGTGGCGAAGTAAAGGTATTTGTAGATACCGCACCCGTNCCAGAAAAACCCTTAGGGCAGATGGCGGGGTTGGGTTGGCAGGGAAAGCATACAAACCTGGTAAGCCGTGACTTAGGGAATTGGTTTTTTATTGGATCTATTTTCACGACAGTAGAAATTGAACCCGATGATCCGGAAGTGGATCATTGTGGTTCATGTCAGTCATGTATTGACATCTGTCCAACGGACGCTTTTCCAAAACCCTATCAAATTGATGCGAGACGCTGTATCTCTTACCTTACCATAGAACATCGCGGTCCAGTGGAAATTGATTTAAGGTCAAAAATTGGCAACCGAATATATGGTTGTGATGACTGTTTGGCTGTTTGCCCTTGGAATAAGTTTGCAAAAGCTGGTAGTGAAACAAGGCTTTACGCTCGNGAAGAANTAAAAATGCCAGATCTGAAAGAGCTTGTTTCGTTNGACGATAGNGCTTTCAGAGATAAGTTTTCTGGAAGTCCAATAAAGCGTATTGGTCGCGATAGATTTGTAAGAAATGTTCTCTATGCGATTGGCAATTCACGGGAGCAGAAATTTAAAAAAGTTGTAACACCTCTTACTAAAGATCCAGATTTCGCAATACGTGACGCTGCAACGTGGGCTCTTACCCAATTAGCTTGAATAGGCGGTAATTNATGTGCTGTAATTTTTTATTTGAAACNCTGCAATAAGGTCTGGGAGAGCAACGTGGCTTTTTTCTTAGGAGTGGATACTGGCGGCACATACACGGATGCCGTTATTTTACGTGATGAAACAGAGGTCATAGCTAGTGCAAAGGCACTCACTACCCGTCACGATTTATCTTTTGGCATATCTGAGGCCATACGAAATGTCATTGATAAATCTTCAATAAAACCAAAGGATATCTCTCTTGTATCGCTTTCAACCACTTTGGCGACAAACGCGCTTGTTGAAGACCAGGGTGGCAGAGTTGCCTTAATATTTGTTGGGTTTCGCGATGGTGACCTAGCCAAGCATAGTATTAATGATGCGTTGAGAGGTGATCCAGTTTTACAAACAAAAGGTGGGCATAATCATGCTGGTGACGAAACGTGTCGAATTAATTTAGAAGAAATCAAAGAATGGATCTTAAAGCGCGATGGGGTCTCAGCTTTTGCTGTCGCCAGCCAATTTGCAACCCGCAATGCTGCCCATGAGCTTCAGATTATGGAATTAATAAGGAATTTGACCGATAAACCCGTAACTGCGTCTCATCAGTTGTCTTCAAAACTCAATGGACCAAGACGGGCTCTTACTGCCGTTCTTAATGCAAGATTAATTGGGATAATTGATGAATTGATAGGTCGTTGTGGAGCTACACTGTCCAATCTAAAAATTGATGCCCCTTTGATGGTCGTGCGTGGTGANGGCGCGCTTATTTCTGCAAGTGAGGCTCGCAAAAAACCTATAGAGACAATTCTAAGTGGGCCTGCAGCGTCAATTGTTGGTGCGAAATGGATGACAAATTTAAATCTAGGTTTCGTATCTGATATCGGTGGGACAACTACCGANGTTGCACTACTTAAGGATGGGCGCCCTACACTTGACGCAGCTGGTGCTCGCGTTGGGAATTTTCGCACAATGGTCGAAGCGGTCGCAATGCGCACAACAGGGCTGGGCGGTGACAGCCAAGTCCATTTTCTGTCCGAGGGGCTGAAGGGTGGTGTGCATTTAGGCCCAAAAAGAGTAGTTCCCGTATCATTGCTTGCTCATCAAGAACCGCATATTCACGATATTCTGGATGAACAATTAAGAACGGCAACTCCTGGCGAGTATGATGGAAAATTTATAAGGCTTATTTCAAGTCCAGATGATCATGGTTTGCAGTCTAGAGATTTAAAAGTACTCTCACGAATTGAAAAAACCGCAAAATCACTCAGGTCTGTCATTCAGACACGGATTGAAATAAAATCCATCGAGCGACTTGTGTCGCGTGGACTCATACAGGTTGCCGGTGTCACACCGTCTGATGCTAGCCATGTATTGAAAAAAATGACTGCTTGGGATGCCGCTGCTGCAGAAAAAGCTATTTTGTTGTTTGGCAGAAGACGCAAGGGCTCCGGTGATTTATTGGGAGAAACCGCGGAAGGTTTGTCTAAAATGATAATAAATCAATTACAGAGACAAACAGCGTCATTCTTATTGGAAAGTGCATTTCATGAAGAGGAGAAATTTGATTATCCTGCTGAAGAATTAGCAAATAATATAATAATGGTTCAAGGTTTGAGANCNCATAAAAATATTGTNAAAATTGATACCGGTCTAAATCTACCTGTCGTAGGTCTAGGTGCCTCTGCTTCTTCATATTATCCAGCAGTTGGTGACCTTTTGAAGTGTGAGATGATACTCCCCCAGCATAGTGATGTGGCCAATGCTATTGGAGCGGTAGTCGGGCGTATCACTCGGCGAGTGCAAGGCTCTATTACTGCTCCGAGTGAAGGGCAATTCAGGGCCCATTTTCCGGATGGACCNAAAGATTTTTTAAATGAGGAACAAGCTTTAGATTGTTTAGAAAGTTTCTTAGTCGAAAAAGCAATTGACCAAGCGCGTGACTCAGGTGCAGCTGATATCGTTACGAAAGTATCACGGGATATTAAAAAAGCAAAAACTGANGCNCGCGAGATGTTCGTGGAAGCAATTTTGACTGTAGAAGCNTCTGGNCGTCCTAGAATATCACAGTAGGTTCAATTCCCATCATAGCCAACCATGTGCTTTTCTCCTCGATCACGTGCAAGTTTTATTTGTTTTTGTCTCTCTCTAAATCGGCTTTTATCGTAATCAGAGGTTTTATCAAAACATTGGTGGCAGGAAACACCATGCTCATACTTGCTGTGGTTTTGATCTTTTGGGAGTATTGGGTGTCGACACGCATAACATAACTGGTGTGGCCCCTCCGTTAACGCATGCCTCACCGAAACTCTGGCGTCAAAGACAAAGCAGTCACCCTCCCAGCTACTTCGCTCTTCAGGGATTTCTTCTAAATATTTTAGAATCCCACCCTTCAGATGATGTACTTCTTTTACGCCTTTGCCCAGGAGGTAGTTAGTTGACTTCTCACATCTAATTCCACCGGTACAGAACATAGCAATTTTTTTATTCTGAAATTTATCTTTATTTTCTTCCCACCATTCTGGAAATTCGCTAAAACTCTTTGTTTTAGGATTTATCGCGCCTTTAAAGGTTCCAATGCCTACCTCATAATCATTCCGCGTATCAATAAGCACCACATCTGATGCATTTATAAATGAATCCCAATCTTTGGGTTCAACATATTTCCCAACTTTTTCTGCTGGGTTCACGTCAGGTTGACCCATTGTTACAATTTCTTTTTTTATCTTTACTTTCATCCTTGGGAATGGCGGCAAAGAAGCGACACTTTCTTTATGCTCAATATTGCTACAGCCTGGCAGTGTTTTTATGTATTCAATCACGTTATCAATNCCTTGGCGAGAGCCGGAGATTGTACCATTTATTCCTTCCGGTGCCACTAAAANCGATCCTGTAACCCCGGATGAANTACATTTATTTTGCAAGGGGTCACATAATTTTCGGTGATCTTTGAACCTGGTAAAATGATATAATGCTGCAACTATAAACATTATTTAAACCTTGATATCTGCAACTAGTTTCATATTTTTGTGATTACTTGAAAACGTTAAAACTCATTGATTGAATTACTTTGCTAAATCAAAAGCCAAAGGCTTAACTTGTTTGAACATACCAGTGTCCTTTAATTGNTTTACNGCATCTGGAGTTATTGGTCCATCAAGATAAAGTAAGGCTATGGCTTCACCACCAATTTCTGCACGTCCTAAAGTAAAGTTAGCAATATTTATCTTGTTTANGCCCAGAATTTGCCCAAGCTGTCCAATTATTCCCGGCACATCTTCATTAGTNGTATACAGCATATTTTTACCAACTTCAGCATCCAAATTTATGCCTTTTATTTGTATAAACCGGGGTTTGCCATCACTGAATACGGTTCCCCCAATCGAGCGTTCTTTCGTTTTAGTTACAGCAGTCACTTTTATATAGCCATCAAACGCTCCAGATTTATCTTGGTTTGTTGTAGAAATTTGTACACCACGCTCCTTTGCAATTACTGGAGCGGAAACCATATTCACATCTGGGTTTACCTTTTTCATTATACCAGCGATCACGGAACAATTTAAGGCTTCCAAATTCATTTTTGAAACAGTACCATCATATAAAATATTTATGGCCTCCAATGGCTCATCGGTCATCTGCCCTATGAAACTCCCAAGATGCCCGGCTAAATTTACCCAAGGTCNCATTATTTTAGCTTCTTCGGCNGTCATGGAAGGCATATTTAATGCGTTTTCTACAGCTCCTTCATTTAGATAGTTGGCCATTTGCTCGGCTACTTGGATTGCAACATTTTCTTGTGCTTCACTCGTTGCCGCGCCTAGATGAGGAGTACAAACCACATTTGGAATTTGAAATAATGGATTGTCAGTAGCCGGTTCATCTGAGAACACATCGAAACCAGCTCCTGCAATATGTCCTGATCGAATGAGATCTGCTAGAGCACTCTCATCAACNAAACCACCTCTTGCGCAGTTTATTATTCGCACGCCTTTTTTTGTTTTACTTAAATTCTCTCGACTTAAAATATTTTTTGTTGCCTCGGTATATGGCACATGAAGTGTTATGAAGTCTGCCTTTTGTAAGAGCTCATTCAGCTCAACTTTTTCGACGCCCATGCTGTCTGCTTTTTCCTCACCAAGAAAAGGATCGTAAGCCAGAACTTTCATTTGTAATGCACGAGCTCNCTCNCANACAATTCCACCAATATTNCCTGCTCCTATCACACCAAGAGTTTTTCGAGTAAGCTCAACACCCATAAACCTTGATTTTTCCCATTTCCCTTCATGCGTAGAANTTGATGCCTCAGGTATTTGACGTGCTACTGCGAACATCATNGCGATTGCATGTTCAGCTGTGGTTATCATATTCCCAAAGGGTGTATTCATAACAATAATACCCTTTTTTGATGCTTCTTCTTTGTCGATATTGTCCGTACCGATTCCAGCTCGTCCGATGACTTTTAGTTTTTTTGCATTTCTAAGAACTGTGGGGGTAACNCGAGTTGCTGACCTTATGGCCAAACCATCGTAATCACCTATAATTTCGGCAAGTTTTTCTTTATCTTTGCCTACTTCAGGCATGAAGTCGACTTCGATACCTTTTTCTTTAAATATTTTAATTGCAGTCTCAGATAACTTATCGGAAACGAGTACCTTGGGTACCATATTGAGCTCCTTGATTATTAATTAAAAGTACGTTTAACACTGACGGGTAGGATCTTTATCCTAGATCTGCCTTGCTAATTCCNNGTGATATGCCCATTCAAGCCATGGAAGCATTTGCTCCAAATCAATTTTATTGACGGTTCCACCACACCAAATTCTTAATCCAGGGGGTGCATCTCTGTAAGAGGCAATATCATAGGCTACCTCTTCATCTTCCAAGCGCTTAACAATGGCTTTTGAAAACGTTACTCCGTCTTTAATTTTTGGATCAGTAAATTTCAAACAAACGGATGTGACAGAGCGAGTTTCACGATCGATGGCAAGATTATCTATCCAATCTCTTTGATCGCAGAAAGACCAAACTGTTTTTGCATTAGTTTCAGCTCTTGAAATTAATTCATCTAAGCCACCAATTTCTCTGGCCCATTCCAATGCATATAAAAAATCTTCAACNGCCAACATTGAGGGCGTATTAATTGTGGCTCCTTCAAATATACCTTGGATCAGTTTATTATTTTTGGTCATTCTAAATATTTTTGGAATTGGCCAATTANCTTTNTGACTTTCTAGGCGTTCAATTGCCTTTGGTGATAATATNATTATACCATGNGCAGCCTCTCCACCCATCACTTTTTGCCAGCTGAATGTCGTAACATCCAATTTTTCGAAAGGCAGTCTAATGGCAAACGCGGCTGAGGTTGCATCGCAAATTGTAAGGCCTTTTCTTATGNGTGGAATATNGTCTCCGTTNTTCATACAAACACCAGANGTGGTGCCATTCCATGTAAATACAACGTCGTTGTCATAATCGATTGAAGACATGTCGACGATATGGCCATAGTCTGCAGTTATAATTTTAGGATTAATTTTTAATTCATTNACAACATCATTAATCCAGTCTTTTCCAAAGCTTTCCCAAGCTACCATCGTTGTATTTCGAGCGCCAAGTAGAGACCACATTGCCATTTCCACGGCTCCAGTGTCTGAAGCTGGTACAATCCCTACTTGATAATCAGATGGAACTTCTAAGATCTCTCTCACACCATCTATTAACTGTTTTAGTTTCTTTTTTCCCACGCTAGCTCGATGTGATCGACCTACTGCAGCAGAGAGTAATTTGTTAGTGGAAAATGTGGGATATTTGGCGCATGGTCCAGAAGAAAAATACGCGTTATCCGGCCGCGCAACCGGTTTTTCTATATTCATTTATTTTACCCTTACAGATATATGCCCCTCGTTGGGGAGGGGTGTCCCACAAAAACGGATATAGATTTCGAAAGACTTTAACAAGTCCGATTTTAACGCTATAGCGCGTTCAAGTTCGAAAAAGGCGTGAGCGGAAGTTATTCAATGTATAATGTTATACTTTTATGCACTAGTGGAAGTCAGACCCTCAGCCAGAAACTGGTTAATTCAGTTTATTCTTCCATGGATGGTCAGAATCTTTCATGGCTCTGTGACCATGAAGCTGTTTGTTTCCATGTAGAAAAAAAGAGCACAGCGCATTATGAAATATGGTCGCAGTTACAGCGGATTAAAATAGATATGGTGTTCCAGAAAAAAGAAAATCATTTTAAATCGCTACTTTTAGCTGACATGGATAGTACCATGATAGAGCAAGAGTGTATTGATGAGCTTGCCGATATGTGTGGAGTGGGAAGNGAAGTAAAAAAAATAACAACGCGTGCAATGAATGGTGAGTTAGGTTTTCATGATGCTTTGAACGAACGAGTAAGTTTATTAGCTCAATGCCCGAGTTCTATAGTTGAACAAGTTTTAGAAAAAAGAATTACCTTTCGCCCNGGCGGTAAAACCTTAGTCAGCACGATGAAGGCAAACGGTGCATATACGGCCTTAGTATCGGGCGGCTTTACAGCGTTCTCAATTCCTATCGGAACAAACTTAGGTTTTGATGAGCAACACGCAAATATACTCGTTGAAGAAAATGGGGTTTTTACGGGTAAGGTTGCTGAGCCAATCTTGGGAAAAAATGAAAAAGTAAATCAATTAAATCGTTTGGTGAAAGAGCGAGGTCTCATGCACAGCGATGTTCTGGCTGTTGGGGATGGAGCGAATGATCTTGGAATGCTAGCGATTGCAGGAATTGGTGTTGCAATGCATGCAAAACCAATTGTAGCAGAGAAATGTGATATAGTGATTAATCACTGTGATTTAAGTTCCTTGCTTTATCTCCAAGGATATAAAAAAGAAGATTTTGTAAGCACTTAAATGGATTATTAAATACTATTTCTATCGTGAATGTTTGAATAAGATNTTTAAGGTCTATATTTTTATTTAATTGCAAAATAGGAGAAGTTGTCTTGTCAAAATACTTCAAAGATCCAATGCGTATTGACCAATTAGATGAGATTGAGCATTGGGTTACCCAAGAAAACGGTACAGAGCGACCGGGTACTGGAAAATACCTTAATAATAAAAAAACTGGTATTTATGTAGATATTGTTTCGGGAGAGCCGTTATTTTCATCCAATGATAAGTATGAATCTGGGTGTGGTTGGCCAAGCTTTACCCAACCACTAGTTTCGTCTCATGTTACAGAGTTACAAGACAGTAGCCACGGAATGTTGCGTACTGAGGTGCGGTCAAAATTCGCAGATAGTCACCTTGGACATGTTTTTCCAGATGGACCGCCGGAACGAGGTGGTTTGCGTTATTGTATAAACTCCGCCAGTCTGCGATTTATCCCATTAGATGAGATGGAAGCAGAAGGCTATGGTGACTTCATTAGCAAAATAGGAGAGTAGCATGGCTAAAGCAATTTTTGCTGGGGGATGTTTTTGGGGAATGGAAGAATTGATTCGAATGCGCCCTGGCGTTCTAAGCACCCGCGTTGGATACACAGGNGGACATGTCAGTAACCCGACGTACAAAATGGTTTGTACAAAAACAACAGGGCATGCGGAAGCGATAGAAGTAGAGTACGACAAGGAAGTAACTTCATATCGAGATCTGTTAGAGTTCTTTTTCCAGATACATGATCCTACTACTTTAGATCGTCAGGGGAATGATATTGGTGATTCTTATAGGTCAGAAATATTTGCTCTCAGCACTGAGCAAGAAGTTGATGCTCATGAAATAATTTCAGAAATTAACGAAAGTGGGCGTTGGCCAGGAAGAGTGGTTACCAAGGTTTCAAAAGCTACTGAGTTTTGGGAAGCAGAGCCAGAGCATCAGAACTATCTGCAAAGGTATCCCAGAGGCTATACCTGCCATTTCCCAAGAGATAATTGGAAATTATCGAAATCTTAAGCCCATTTTGATTATGCTTTTGTAAATCTTTAGTATCTTAAAAACTCAAATCGTTGACGATAAAAGCATTACAAACTAGTCTGTTCCAAGCTCTAAGACAGAGTGTTTTTTTGAGAGGTCACGGTAAATGAATATACGAAACCATTTTCCTACTGAGGAATTGCAAAAGCGTGATGCGGCGCATCATTTGCATCCATTTACCGCTCAACATGATTTGGCAAATAAAGGGTCAAGAATCATCACATCTGCGCAAGGGGTTTATGTCTACGATAGTAATGGTGAACAACTTTTGGACGCAATGGCTGGATTATGGTGTGTTAATATCGGTTATGGTCGAGAAGAGCTGGCTCAGGCTGCTGAGCGGCAAATGAGAGAACTACCTTATTATAACACCTTTTTTCAGACTACACATATCCCGGCGATTGATCTGTCAGAAAAACTTGCNAANTTAGCGCCGAGAGANTTGAACCATGTGTTTTATGCGGGTTCAGGGTCTGAAGCAAATGACACTAACATCCGTATTGTGAGGCAATACTGGGCATTACTGGGTCATGCAGAGAAAAATATAATAATCAGCAGGAAAAATGCATATCACGGATCTACGTTGGGTGGAGCGTCGCTAGGCGGTATGAATGCAATGCATCAACAGGGCGGTTTGCCAATTCCCAACGTCCAACACATTAATCAACCCGATTGGTGGGCGGAAGGTGGTGAGTTAAGTCCAGAGGAGTTTGGGTTAGCTAGAGCGAGGGAACTCGAACAGGCAATAGTAGAGTTTGGTGAAGAAAGAGTTGCAGCGTTCATAGCTGAGCCTGTTCAAGGTGCTGGTGGAGTTATTGTAGCTCCAGATACATATTGGCCAGAAATTCAAAGGATTTGTGACAAGTATGAGATAATTTTAATTGCTGATGAGGTTATTTGTGGTTTTGGAAGAACTGGTAATTGGTTCGGCTCGCAAACCATGAAAATTAGGCCTGATATTATGACTATTGCGAAGGGTTTAAGTTCCGGCTATCAGCCAATCGGCGGATCCATTGTTTCAAAAAAAATAGCTGAAGTAATAGGAAAAGATGAGTTTAACCACGGTTACACATATTCAAGTCATCCAGTAGCCGCAGCCGTTGCATTGGCAAATTTAAACATTATTGAATCTGAAGGAATTGTTGAGCGTGTTCAAAATGAAACAGGGCCATATTTGGCTAAAAAGTGGGCTACGCTGAGTGATCACCCAATGGTTGGTGAGGCAAAAATTGTTGGAATGATGGGCTCGNTNGCTTTGACACCAGATAAAGCAAACCGAGCCAAATTTTTATCCCCTTCTGGTACGGTNGGGTACATTTGTCGTGAGTGCTGTTTTGCCAACAGTCTTATAATGCGTCATGTTGGGGACCGAATGATTATTTCACCACCTTTGATTATTGATAAAGAACAAATTGATATTTTGATTGAGCGCGCTTGGAAATCGTTAGACGAAGGTATGAGTAAAGTAAAAGAAAAAGGATTATGGGAATCCGCTCCGATTTAATTATCTTAGTTCAAAAAATAGCAATATAAACAATCTATTAGATTATTTTTGCATATCCTGTTGATCTGGTATTGAATCATATGTTTTAATCAGACGATTCTATAGAGAAGCTAAAGCGAAACCAGGAAGTTAATATTGCCCAAAGACTCACAAGCAGAAGCTTTTGTACGGTTCAATCGTGTGCAAAAAAGCTATGATGGCGAAACGCTGGTTGTAAAAGATCTAAACCTTGAAATCCCAAAAGGTGAATTTTTAACNATGCTTGGCCCNTCTGGTTCGGGCAAAACNACNTGTNTGATGATGTTAGCTGGNTTTGAAACAGCAACACANGGCGACATNATGTTAAATGGTGTTTCAATCAATAACATACCNCCGCACAAACGNGGAATNGGGATGGTATTTCAAAATTANGCNCTTTTCCCACATATGACGGTTGCCGAAAACTTATCCTTCCCCTTAGAAGTTAGAAAGCTTGAGAAGTCTGTTCGNGAAGAAAAGGTTGCTAGAGCACTGGATATGGTTGAAATGGGCGGGTTTAAGGGGCGGCGGCCAGCACAGTTGTCTGGGGGTCAACAACAGCGCATTGCCCTGGCACGTGCGCTCGTGTTCGAACCCGAATTAGTTTTGATGGATGAGCCACTTGGTGCCTTAGATAAACAACTTCGTGAAAAAATGCAGTTCGAAATAACGGCACTTGCACATCGTCTGGGGATAACAGTGGTATATGTCACGCATGATCAGACAGAGGCCTTGACGATGTCAGACCGCGTAGCGGTGTTTAACGATGGCCGTATTCAGCAGTTAGCCACTCCNGACCAGCTGTATGAAGAACCGGAAAACAGTTTTGTAGCACAATTTATCGGTGAAAATAATACTCTTAACGGGGTAGTCAAAGAGTTAAAGAGCGACATTGCAACAGTCAAACTGGATAGTGGTGATATTATTGACTGTAAACCCGTTAATGTTTCTGAAGTCGGCGAGCGAACTCAAGTTTCCATCAGACCAGAAAGGGTAGAGCTGAATAAAAATAAGCTTCCAAAAAAAGCGCATACTCTGACAGCGGAAGTTTTGGAATTTATTTATATGGGTGATACTTTTCGTACCAGACTTAAGGTNGCTGGTAACGAAGACTTCATTGTAAAAACAAGAAATTCGTCTAATCAAGTGCGGCTGAAACCTGGAGAAAAGGTTGAGATAGGTTGGTCTCCCGAGTGTTGTCGTGCTTTAGATGCATGAAAAGGAATTGGTTTAGCGTATTCATTTTGAATATAGCTTTTGCAGTATTGGTTTATTTGCCCGTCAGGCTGATACTGTTTTCTTACAACGGGTAACATGGGAGAAGCTNATGAACTTCACTAAAACAATTATGACAACTGCGTCAGCAGCATTGATTTCTAGTGCTGCTTTTGCTGGAAGTCACATGTCAATGGAAATGACAATTGTGTCTTGGGGTGGCGCTTACTCTGCGTCCCAACTTAAGGCATATCANGAGCCTTACTCTGCCAANACAGGCGTAACGATACTTAATGATGACAGTTCATCAACNGCTGTTGCGCAGCTGAGAGCGATGAATGAGGCTAANAATATCACNTGGGATGTNGTTGACGTTGAAGCTGCTCCAGCNATGCAGCTATGTGANGAAGGNTTAGCNCTGGAGATTGATCCAGATACTATGCTTGCACCAGCGCCAGATGGAACACCGGCATCTGAAGATTTTGGGGATATGCTTGTTTCTGAGTGTTTTATTCCACAAATCGTGTATTCAACTACTTTTGGATATAGAACAGATCTCGTCGGAGATAATCCTCCAGACAATGTCTGTGCTGTTTTTGATACCAAAACATATCCAGGCAAACGTTCTCTCTTTAGTGTTCCGATCAATCAAATGGAGTGGGCCCTACTTTGTGATGGCGTAGCTAAATCTGATATATATGATGTACTTGCCACCGAAGAAGGCCAAGATAGAGCACTTGCTAAGCTCGATACAATTAAAGACGACGTTATTTGGGTTTCCTCAGGTTCTGATACTCCCCAGTTACTTGCTGATGGTGAGGTAATAATGGGCGCCACTTATAATGGTCGTTTATTTTCTTTGATCGAAGAGCAAAAGCAACCTGTTGCGATGATTTGGGACGGTCAGGTTATGGACTTAGATGGTTGGATTATTCCAGCAGGTCTTAGTCCTGAAAGACAAGCACGCGCNTTGGANTACNTCATGTTTGCAACAGACACNCAACGACTTGCAGATCAGGCGAAATATATCAGTTATGGTCCTGCTAGAGCTTCTTCAGCACCGTTGGTTGGGAAGCATGCTGATCTTGGTATAGATATGGCGCCACATATGCCAACTGCACCAGAAAATCTATCAAGAGCTTTTTTGATGAATTATGATTTTTGGGCGGATTACAGAGACGATCTCGATGCTAAATTCCAGGCATGGTTAGCAAAATAACTCGTTAATATTTTAGAAGGGCCAATTGGGCCCTTCTAATCACAAAATTTAACTAATATTTTAACACTCCTCATGGGCCTTTTATGGTTAACAGCTCACCCAACAGCATTCTGTTATCAGCAGACGGTACNCCTTTAAAGAAAAGNTTAAGNCGTTCCCTNAGNCAACAAAAAATACGAGCGNTGNTGCTNATTTCGCCCTTGCTNATCTTTATTCTAGTNGCATTTATTATGCCGATTGTTTCCATGCTTTCGCGTTCGGTNGAGAATGACTTAGTTTCTCAAACTTTGCCTGCNACGGTTAGTGCAATACAGTCTTGGGATGCTCTGAGTGGCGAATTGCCAGATGAGCNNGTTTATAAAGCATTTGCACAGGATATCCAGAATGCNGCTNAGGCAAAAGTTCATACTAANGTTGCANTGAGGCTCAACTACGAAAAGTCCGGTATTGCATCACTATTTAAGAAAACGGCAAGAAAAGCAAAAAAGTGGGATATCGAAACTGACGGTCCATTTAAAGAAAAATTAATNAAAGTTCACAAGGGGTGGGGTGAAGTTGAAGTATGGCAAACTATAAAAACCCATAGTCCGCGTTATACGTCGGGATACTTTTTAAATGCTATCGATATGCGTAAAACAGCAGAGGGTGCAGATTTTCAGCCTGAAGATAAAACCATTCTAATTAAGCTGTTCCAACGTACTCTTGTTATGTCTTTGATAATTACGTTTTCATGCATACTTCTTGGTTATCCAGTAGCGTGGTTACTTGCAAATTTACCAATGCGGCAGGCAAACCTGCTCATGATACTAGTATTATTACCTTTTTGGACATCCTTGCTAGTACGAACGTCAGCCTGGAAGGTCATGTTGCAGCAGCAGGGTGTTATTAATGATATTTTAGTGCAACTCAGTCTTGTTTCCGATGACGCTCGCTTGATCATGATAAATAATGAGATTGGGACTATCGTTGCCATGACCCATATCCTTTTACCNTTTATGATTTTACCAATGTATTCAGTTATGCAAACAATACCACCAAGCTATTTGCGCGCAGCAAAGTCATTGGGCGCAACAAACTGGACCGCTTTTTGGAGGGTATATTTCCCCCAGTCTATACCTGGTATTGGAGCTGGTTCTATTTTAGTTTTTATTCTTGCTATTGGCTATTACATCACACCTGAGATTGTAGGTGGTACCAAAGGTGTCTTCATATCTAACCGTATAGCTTACCATATATTGAAATCTTTGAATTGGGGACTGGCAGCCGCTTTGGGCACAATACTACTTGTTGCCGTTCTTATCTTATATTGGACTTACGATAAGATTGTCGGGATCGATAATGTGAAACTGGGTGGATAGCAATATGAGTGAACCTAAAAACAGCTTTATGAGTCCGTTTGTATTTACCCTTATTTGTATGGCAATGATGGGAGGTTTAATTGGGTTAGTTGCTGGTGTTGCTAACGGATCTGGACCCCTCGGATTGATTTCTGGCGCTTTATTTATGTTTTTGATTAGTTTTCTAGCGATCTTTTTTCGTCAAAAAGAGTCAATTGTTCGTTACAGTATTTGCTTTTTTCTTATCATATTTGGGTTTCTTTTTATTGGAATTATTGGAGTATTCTTAGGACTTATATTAGGTTGGTTTTCAGGTTGGTTCTTGTATTGGCTTCATTTGGGAAGATACAGAGCAAAGCTTCAGCCATATTTATCGGCCGGTCAGGTTTTNTGGCACTATACNTTTAGAGTGATTTGTGGGGTGATTTTTGTATTCTTAATAACTCCAATTCTTGTTGTGATGCCCTTATCNTTTAATGCGCAAGATTTTTTCACTTTTACTCCGGAGATGCTTCGGTTTGATCCAGATGGGTATTCTCTCAAACATTACAAAGATTTTTTTACCAATAATGAATGGCAGCGGTCTTTTAAAAATTCATTATTAATTGCTCCTGTAGCAACTATCATTTCTGTATCTCTTGGAACCCTTGCAGCTATTGGGTTAAGTCAAAGTCACGTTCCGTTTAAAAGGGCAATTACAGCTATTTTAATCTCACCAATGATTGTCCCCTTGATTATCTCTGCAACGGGCATGTTTTTCTTTTATTCTCACGTTGGAAACTTTCTTGAAGACAGGATAGGGCTTGATAAAAATTTTGTAGGTTACGTCAAAGTAATTCTCGCTCATAGCGTTTTGGGCATCCCATTTGTAATCATTACAGTAACCGCAACTCTGGTAGGATTTGATAGCTCGCTGACCAGGGCTGCCGCTAATATGGGTGCTGATCCAGTTAAGACGTTTTTTAAGATACAAATGCCTCTTATTTTGCCAGGTGTAATATCTGGAGGCCTATTTGCTTTCATAACTTCATTTGATGAGGTTGTTGTAGTTATGTTCGTAGGCTCTACAAATCAGAAAACTTTACCTTGGCAGATGTTTACAGGATTGAGAGAACAAATAAGCCCCACTATCCTTGCAGTGGCAACAATATTGGTAGCGATCTCTATCGCTCTTCTTGTAACACTTGAGTTATTGCGGAGGAGATCGGAGAGATTAAGAGGTTTGTCACCTGGATAGTATATGATTAAAGATTACCAGTCCGCGTTGGTATAAANATTAGTTGGATAAAAAATGACGACTGCTTTTATAACTCATAGTGATTGTTTGAAACATGAAACTCCATCTGGGCATCCAGAGCAGGTAGCTCGCCTAGAGTATATTTTGCGGGCTGTAGAAGATTTGGATTTACTCAGAATTGAGGCGCCACTCGCCGAAAAAGAAAATATCCTCGCAGTGCATCCGCAATCACACATAGATTTAATTCATGCTAACAGTCCAGAAACTGGAATGAGCCAGTTGGATGGNGATACACATATGTCGCCNGGCACTGTTACTGCGGCATATAGGGCTGCCGGTGGGGCCATATGTGCTGTGGACACAGTNATATCTGGCAAAGCAAAGAATGCATTTGTTGCTGTACGGCCTCCNGGGCACCATGCTGAGGCGCAGATACCTATGGGCTTTTGTATTTTTGGAAACGTTGCAATCGCTGCTAAATATGCCTTAGATTTTCATAAACTACCTAAGGTCGCTGTGATTGATTTTGATGTGCATCACGGTAACGGAACACAAGATTTATTGTGGAATGAGCCTCGTGCTCTAACAGTCACAAGTCATCAAATGCCACTATGGCCAGGTACTGGGCGTGCTGAAGAGCAGGGCGAATTTGATAATGTCCTTAATCTACCGCTGCCGCCAAACTCCGATGGAGCGTTGATGAGAAAAGTCTATACAGAAAGGGTATTTCCTAAGGTGCGATCTTTTAATCCAGATTTGATATTTCTATCCGCTGGTTTCGATGCTCATGTTGATGACCCATTAGCAGAATTGAATTGGGAAGTAGATGACTTTGTATGGATAACTAGTGAAGTATGTAATTTGGCGAGGGATTGCTGTTCATCNAGAGTGGTCTCTATACTTGAGGGGGGATATAACTTGGATGCACTTGCTGCATGTTCCAGAGCGCATATTGAAATTTTAATAGAGGCAAAATAATGAGTGATAAACCGATTGAAGAAATGACCTTTGAGCAAGCGATGGCAGAGTTAGAGGCAGTAGTTGATCAACTAGATCGTGGCGATGTAGCACTGGATGAATCGATAAAGTTATATGAACGAGGAGCGTTACTTAAAAAACGGTGCGAGCGAAAACTCAAAGAGGCTGAAGAAAAAGTTGCGGCAATTACTTTGGATGAAGATGGAAACCCAAATGGCACGGTCGAAATGGACGGATTATAGAATTTGGANAAGGAATTAAAGACTAACTCATCTGTAATAGACGAACACTTTAAATTTGTTTTTCAATCCTTCGACAGTAGCTNCNTAAATGACGCCATGCAATANGCTCTGTTNGGAGGTAAAAAGCTTAGAGGTTACTTAGTAAATCAGTCCTCAAAACTTTTTGATATTGACCTNTCTAAATCGATTTGGGCGGCTNGCTCAATTGAAGCATTGCACGCTTATTCTCTTGTTCATGATGATCTGCCAGCAATGGATGACGATGACCTGAGACGTGGTAAGCCAACTATTCACAAAAAATGGGACGAGGCAACAGCTATTCTTGCGGGAGATGCATTACAAACATTTTCATTTCAACTTCTAAGTGATCCAAGGTTTAGAATTCGGGATGAATACCGACAAAAATTAATNTACCAATTGTCGTTAGCGTCTGGTGCTGATGGCATGGTGCTTGGGCAGGCATTGGATATTTTAGCAGAAACGGCTGATACAGCTCTAAATTTAGATGATATTATTAGAATGCAGAGGATGAAAACTGGTGCACTGATCGAATGGTCAGCTTGCTCTGGAGCAGTTATGAATGGGGAAAANCCAAGTGCNCTTTTAGAATACTCCAAATCAGTTGGCTTGGCNTTTCAAATTATCGATGATATTTTAGACGTNGAAGGTGATCCATTGAAGGTTGGAAAGCGTTTAAACAAAGATAATANTGCGGGTAAAGCTACCTTCGTATCGCTGCTTGGAATGGATACTGCTAAAAAACATTCGTCATTCTTGATAGATAAAGCGCATGAAGCGTTAGTACCATACGGTGTTAAAGCAAAGAACTTGCGACAGTTGGCAAGTTTCGTTATTTCGCGCAATAAATGAATTAAACAGAGGGTGGCGTATGAGCCAAAGGCCAGATACTCCAATGTTAGACCAGGTACAAATACCTGCTGATTTAAAGCGTTTTACTGATGAAGAACTGAAGTTCTTGGCAGATGAATTACGTAAAGAAACTATCTCTGCCGTCTCTGAAACTGGTGGCCATTTAGGTGCTGGCTTAGGTGTAATTGAGTTGTCCGTNGCACTTCATAACGTATTTGATGCACCCAAAGATAAGATTATATGGGACGTGAGTCACCAAGCTTACCCACATAAAATCCTAACTGGCCGACGTGACCGAATTAGAACATTGAGACAAAAAAATGGTCTTAGTGGTTTCACAAAAAGAAGTGAAAGTGAATATGATCCTTTTGGTGCAGCACATTCAAGCACTTCGATAAGTGCCGCCTTGGGTTTCTCAGTCGCTCACGATTTAGGTGGTAATTGTATATCTGGGCTCGGAGATGCCATTGCTATAATTGGTGACGGCGCAATGTCTGCGGGTATGGCCTATGAGGCTATGAACCATGCAGGACACTTAGGCAAAAGATTGATCGTTATCTTGAATGATAACGAAATGTCGATAGCACCTCCAGTTGGTGCACTTTCGAGTTATTTATCGCAACTTTATGCAGGAGCTCCCTTTCAGGATTTAAAAGCAGCNGCCAAGGGTGCTATAAGTTTTTTGCCAGAACCTTTCCGTGATGGAGCTAAGCGGGCAAAAGATTTGCTCAAAGGTATGGCTGTTGGCGGCACAATGTTCGAAGCGTTAGGTTTTTCTTATATTGGCCCAATTGATGGTCATGATTTAGATCAATTGTTGCCTGTTTTAAGAACTGTAAAACAGAGAGCAACTGGCCCAATTTTAATTCATGCGGTTACAAAAAAAGGCCGTGGTTTTGCTCCCGCAGAGAATTCACAGGATAAGGGTCACGCAACTGCGCAATTTGATTTGGTTACTGGTAAACAGGAAAAAGGCAAGTCAAATGCAATAAGTTATACATCTGCTTTTTCAAATGCGTTGCTGGATCTTGCTTCTAAGGATAATAAAATCTGTGCAATTACTGCNGCAATGCCGGATGGAACNGGATTGAAACTTTTTTCGGAGAGATACCCTTCTAGATGTTTTGACGTTGGAATAGCTGAACAACATGCGGTAACNTTCTCTGCTGCACTGGCCGCTGGCGGTATGAAACCCTTTTGCGCAATTTATTCGACTTTCCTTCAAAGAGGATATGATCAGGTTGTCCATGATGTGGCAATACAGAGACTACCAGTTAGGTTTGCGATTGATCGGGCAGGTCTGGTTGGCGCAGATGGGGCNACTCATGCAGGAAGTTTTGATATTTCCTTTCTCGCGAACCTACCTGGATTTGTTGTTATGGCGCCTNCTGATGAAGCAGAGCTTATCCATATGGTACAAACAGCTGCGGAATATAGTGAAGGCCCAATAGCACTTCGTTATCCCAGAGGAGAGGGTGTTGGAGTAGAGCTGCCAAACGCTGGAGATTTATTAGAAATTGGTAAGGGNCGGNTAATTAATAATGGTAACAAAGTTGCTATATTAAGTTTTGGTNCTCGTTTAAAAGAAGTCCTNAAGGCTTCNGAACTTTTANGACCAATGGGTTTCNANATAACAGTTGCAGATGCTCGATTTGCTAAACCACTTGATCATGATTTAATAAAACTTTTATGCTCTGAACACGAAGTTGTAATTACCGTTGAAGAGGGAGCGGTTGGAGGCTTTGGNTCTCATGTCGCGCAACATATAGCAGAAAANGGTTATTTTGATCGTGGGCTCAAGTTTCGATCAATGTTTCTTCCTGATGTTTTTATCGATCAAGCGAGCCAGTCGGATATGTATAACGTTGCCGAAATGAATTCTGAGCATATTGTTAACAAAGTATTAGCAACCCTGGGTATTTCTAAGATTAATTCAAAATTAGCATAAAAGCGATNAATTGCCCCTAATCTACTTTGCCAGTTAATGCACTCAGCCCAGACTTGAAGTCTGGATATTTTAGAGTGAGTTTAAATTCTCTTTTAATAAGATCATTCTTAACGCGTTTGTTGTCTGCATAAAAGCTTTTTGCCATCGGGGTCATTTCTGCTTCTTCAAAAACAACTTTAGGAAGATCAGGATAGTTAATTAGTTTTGCTGCATAGTCTAAGACTTCATCTTGTGCTGCAGGCATATCATCACATACATTATATATTGANCCGTAGTTTGGCATATCGATTGANGCTTTNAAAACCCTTGCAATGTCTTCAACATGGATCCGACTAAAAAATTGTCCTGGTTTACTTATTAACTGTGCTTTGCCTGACCTAATTTTATCTAATGGATTTCGGTTCACACCATAAATGCCGGCTAAACGAAATATATGTATGGGTAAATTGTCTATGCTGGCCCATCTGTTTTCGGCCTCTAACCTCAGACGCCCTCTGTTGTTTGATGGATTAGCTGGTGTTTTTTCATCGACCCAATTTCCGTCGTGATTGCCGTAAACGCTAGTTGTAGACAGGTATCCAAACCATGAAAGTTGTTTAGACCTTGAAATGATTTGCTCTGCAAATTTTTCATAAACAGGATCTCCAACTTCGGTTGGAGCTATTGAGTGTAAAATATAGTCTGAATGGTTGATAGCAGATTTGATTTGTGACTCATCTGACCACAATAGTGCGTTTATATTTTTTTTTCTGAGTAAATCGGCCGTTAAAGCACTTCTGGTTGTGCCCCAAACCTCCCAATTCTTATCTCTTAAATAATCTACTAATGCGTTTGCCGTATAGCCGAGTCCGAAAATCAATAAACATGGACGTTTCATAGTACGAATAACTAACTGATGAATTCTAAACCGTTGAAGATAAAATTTTATCCGGCAATACTAACTGAAGCAAAGCAGAATACCAGAATATTCTTGATGGTTCAGACTTCTAGTTCTTTCTTTTCAACTTTTGTAACTTTACCAGCGATTATGGATAAAATTGCGGCTGCGAAACTAAACAAGGCCCCCATCTTTGCAGCATCTTGCACAGGTCCTGCTTCAAAAGCGACAGTTGCCACAAATAATGAAACTGTAAAACCAATTGCNGCGACAAANCCAATGACTACAAGATCAACCAACCTTAAGCCTTCAGGCATTCCCAGTTTTAGTGGAACTGCGGCAAGCCACCCAAATAAAAATATACCNATCGGTTTTCCAATTATCAGACCAGCTAGAACAAGCCAAGTTGCATCACCAATGGCAGAAAATTCTACGCCAGCATTTAGCAACCCAAAGAAGAAAAGCACCACTTCGACTGGATGTTTAAGAGCGTGCTCCATAGTATTGAGAAGGTCATGAACGTGTTCCTCTGCTTGGTCAAAAAACCCAAACGCTCGATCTGCGTGAGGTATTGCTGGAACAATAGGGAGTAATCCTAATGCTGGATGTAAGCCTGAGCGCATAAAGCCATACCAACTTATGCAACCAGCGATAGCATATGGCCAAAAAGACAAATTTTTTCGAACCCAGGTTGCTTTTGCTTTGGTTGGATCATTAGTGTCGAGTTTTCCAGGAAGCCAATTGAATACTAGGTAAGCCAAAAGAGCAGCGCCAGCAGACAACAAAAGCCATTCTGGAGCCAGTTCTCCTGAGGGATAGAAAATAGCTAAAATGATTAATCCAGCTGCATCATCTGCAATGGCCAGAAGTAATAAAAAGCTTACCGCGGGATGGCCAGCACCAAACACTAATCGTCCCACGAGATAACAAAAAGCTATATCGGTAGCCGTTGGGATTGCCCATCCATTTGAGACTGCATTGTAAGTGTCAGAGCCAAGCATCATAGCCATACCAAGATAGACTGCTATTGGTCCAAACATCCCGCCCGCAGTTGCAAACAGTGGCGTAGCTGCTTTCTTGCCCCTTAGGCTTCCGTTTTCAAGAATAATCGCTTCCCAAACTTCTTTAGCCGCTATTGCAAAGAACAGAGCCATGAGAATATCATTCACTAAGTAATGTAAGGTCAGAGTTCTATGGCCATGATGGTAGTGGCCGATTGGGGAATAATCCCAAATAACATAATCCACAAAATGGTGATAACTTATTGGATTCGTGTTAGCCCAAATAAGCGCTATAATTGCTCCAATAATTAGGAGCAGCGAGTAGTTAGTTAAAAAATTCCAAACGCGATACATAAAAACACACACCTTATTTTTGTGGCTGACTATCAACAATCATTCATTGTATCAAGTGCTACAATAAAATCAGTACTCCAATCACNGAGTTTATTATAGATAAGCTTNTAGCTAGGTGTAGCTCAATCCAAATCAAGTTTGATGTTACTCAAACTTTTGTCNTAGNTCTCTTAAGATGGGAACAATCGCCTTCAACCGTTCTTCTCCCATTTCGCTTATTAATTCATTTATGATCGGTGTAACGGCTGCCAATGCATTGTTTCTTGCTACGATACCAGCAGGGCTAATGCTGACCATTTTCCGTCTTGCGTCGTCCCAATCGGGCCGTACATGTATATATCCCGATAACTCCAATTTACTCAGAGTATTTGTAATTGCCCCTCTTGTAACACGGAAACTTTTTGCAATTTGAGCTGGTGTTCTTTCAATTTTAGTATGGCTCAATTGATTTAATACTGAAAAATGGGATAGTTCCATTCCTTTAGGTAAGACCTTAGCTAAACGAGCACGCACTAACTGATCTAGTGCAAGGATTTCTCCAAAAAGTGATACTGCCAATGAGTTTTCGTTATCCATAACTACTCATAACTATACTTACAATCATGCGTCAATGACGGNAATTTAGAACGAACTGNTNNCACNTTAGATAGATCACACGAAAAGTACGATAAACTATTTACACTATTAGTCGCATTTACCAGAACAGTCCCCCATGGGTCGACTGCCATTGAGTGACCATATGTCTTTCTGTCACCGCCACTGGAAAAATTATGTGTTCCAGTTTGCGCTGGAGCAATTACATAAGCACCGTTTTCTATCGCGCGTGCGCGCAGAAGTATTTCCCAATGAGCCTTGCCTGTCGGTACCGTAAATGCAGAAGGTACTGTTAATATCTGCGCTCCCCGTTTAGAAAGATCTCTGTAAAGATAGGGAAATCTGATATCGTAGCATATGCTTAACCCAAATTTTCCGATGGCAGTTGAAACGACTTTCGCTTTTTTCCCTGCCTCAAATCTCGAGCTTTCGTTATATTTTTCTGAATCTGATACGCAAGCGTCAAACATGTGAAGTTTATCGTATTTTGCTAGAATTCTACCTGAGGTGTCTATAAAGAAAGAGCGATTTATTAATTTATCTCCGCTTTTATTATGTTTGAGAGCTAGAGAGCCCACTAATATATTTAGAGACTTATTTTTGGCAGCTTTGATTAAACTTGCCAGGGTAATGTCTTCTTCCTCTACTTGTAGTACTTTGTCTTGATGTGTTTTACAGTTCGAAATGCAGTTTGCAGTCTCTGGCAACGCAATAAAATCTACATTTTTAGCGGCAGCCAAATTAATCATTTCATTTATAGTTTCTAAGTTTTCTTTGGGATCATCTGTAGAGGATAGTTGAAAAAGTGCGCCTTTCCACATTGGTTAATCTTTCAACAATTTTTCAAGTTCGCCAGATTGTTGGAGGGTATACAACTCTGAGAAACCACCTACATGTTTATTATTCAAAAATATTTGCGGNACGGTTCGCATCCCTTTTGATTTTCTCATCATTTCTCCCCTGCCTTCAAGATCAGATGAAATATCGATTTCGTCATAGGAAATGCCTCTCTCTTCTAGTAATCTTTTTGCGGCATGACAAAATCCACATGTTTGGGTTAGATATATTGTAATCTTGTTCACTTTAAAAAGTTTCAGGTTTATTTGCTTTAATGTTATGATCTTGTTATTTAGTGACGGTTTATTTAGTACTAAATGCTGTTGATAAATTTATCAATTTCAGAATTTTATTCTCGTGTTGGGCAATAATTTTAATGAATAACCCTAAGATGTTAGTTGATCGAACAGCATTGAAGATGAGCCGAAAAAGGGCCATTGATAGTGGTGGATATTTTCTCCACGACCTTGCCATATCAGAGGTTAAGGACAGACTTAGTAATATTAATAGAGATTTTCAGTCAATTGCTATTATAACTGGTCTATCAACGACTTGGCGCAAAGCATTTCCATCGGCTACTATTATCGAAGATAACGAAAACCTAAATTTAAAACGTGGTAAATATGATCTTGTAATACATGGTATGGCATTACATTGGGCAAATGATCCTGTGGGTCAGCTAATCCAACTAAGGCTTGCCCTTAAAAGTGACGGTTTGATGATTGCTGTATGTTTAGGTGGAACGACATTAAATGAGCTGCGTGATGTCCTGATAGAGGCTGAAACAACAGTATCAGGCGGAATTCATCCAAGGTTTATGCCTTTGGCTGAAATTCGTGATCTTGGCTCGCTTATGCAAAGAGCNGGGTTTGCTTTGCCGGTTGCAGATAGTTCTATTACTGAGTGTCTCTATAAAGATTTTTATGCTTTGCTGCACGACTTGCGTGCAATGGCAGAAACAAATGTGCTCATAAATCGGACAAAGAAATTTACAAAACGTGGTGTTTTTCGATTAGCTTCTGAGCTATATCAGAGGAAATTCTCTAGGCCAGATGGCATGGTGAGTTCAACTTATGAACATATTTATCTCACAGGTTGGGTGCCCGATCCTAGTCAGCAAAAGCCACTCATGCCGGGCAGTGCAAAAATGCGCTTGGCTGATGCCCTGCGGTCAAAAGAAACCAGCTTGCCTGATTGACCATAGTGATAAATGTTTTATGTCAAATAATTGAAATGATTGATTACTAGCTGTTAAGGAAAGAAATGTTTGATACTTCAACGCCACTCGAGACACCACAGTACGCAGAAGAAGACCATCCAAAAATTCCAAAGCAAAAAATTGGGATCTTGGTTGCCAATTTAGGCACACCCGATAACTATGATTATTGGTCGATGAGAAGATACTTGAATGAATTTTTATCGGATAGAAGGGTAATTGATTATTCTCCTTTTCTTTGGCAGCCTTTGCTACAATTGCTTATCCTTACATCAAGGCCTTTTAGGTCTGGTGCCGCTTACAAGTCAATTTGGAATGAAACTGAGTCAGAAAGTCCATTGATGACAATAACCAAAGCTCAAACAGCTGCAATTAAGAAGATTATGCACGAGAAATATGGAGATAATGTGGCTGTGGATTTCTGTATGCGCTATGGTAATCCTTCAACAAAATCACGTGTTCGATCTTTGGTTAGTNTGGGGTGCAGCAAAATTCTATTTTTTCCGCTCTATCCCCACTATGCTGGGGCTACAAGTGCTACGGCTAATGATCAATTTTTCAGAGCTCTCATGAATGAGAAATGGCAGCCATCTGTTAGAACCGTTTCACCATATTTTGATAATTCTCAGTATATCGACGCGTTGGCCAAGTCAGTAGAAACTGCCTATAAAAAGGCTGATAAAAAACCGGAAATTTTAGTTTGTTCATACCATGGTGTTCCTCGTCGTTACCTAGTGCAAGGAGGTGACCCATACCATTGTCAATGTCAGAAAACTACTCGGCTCCTCAAAGAGCGCCTTGGTTGGTCTGATGCCGATATTGTAACAACCTTTCAGTCTAAATTTGGTCCAGAAGAATGGTTGAAACCTTATACTGTTGAGGAGGTGGCAAGATTAGCTAAAGAGGACGGGAAAAAAAATATTGCAGTAATTGCGCCCGCTTTCTCAGCAGACTGTATTGAAACTCTTGAAGAAATTAACGAGGAAATAAAAGAAAGCTTTGAGGAGGCTGGTGGCAGTGAATTCTTATACATTCCTTGTTTAAACGATGAGCCTTCGCATATAGGTGCGCTCTGCAAAATTATTGAAAACAATTTATCGGGATGGATATAGTATTAAAAATATTGTCTTTCAATCCAGATCGCTAACAATGCCGGTTTCGCATTTCCCTCTATTTCAACCTTAGTGCTCCAGGTTAATTTTATAACATCAGGGCTCTTTTCAGTAATTTTTGAGAGTTTAAAGACCCCTCGGATCNTATCGGTAGATTTGACCGGCGCTAAAAACCTTAGTCTATCAAAACCNATATTTATNCCCATTTTTAGACCCTCTATTTGGGGTATAGCGTCGTAATACATTGCGGAGAGTAGGGACATAGTTAGAAATCCATGTGCAATTGTTGTCCCGTATTCAGTATCTTTAGCCTTGTTTGGATCGATATGAATATATTGGTTGTCGTGCGTAACTTCCGCAAAAGAATTTATGAGTTCTTGATCAACTTGGAACCATTTTGACGTCCACTCTTTATTTTTTTTCCAAGTGAGTAATTTTGTAATGCTTGGGGTAGTCATTCTAAATCTTAACTTCGCTGTTTGGCATCAAACCTTATGTCGGATGGCGTTATTTTGCGGTAAAGCTCTTCAAATAGTTGCTTCCAATCATCATAGTGTTTATTGCTTGATGATGAAAGAGATAGGATTATTACCGTGACCAATATACTTCATAAAGGTGATTTGCCAGAAGATTTAGATCTTGGGCCTCTTGTCGCAATAGATTGTGAAACAATGGGTCTGAACTTTAATAGGGATAGATTATGTTTGGTTCAATTGTCTAGCGGTAATGGAGTTGCTCATATGGTGCAAATTGAAGTTGAACAAAACTCTGCCCCAAATCTATGTAAATTGTTAAGTAATGAAGAAATATTGAAAATCTTTCATTTTGCGCGTTTTGATATAGCAGCTTTGTTAAATGCTTTTGGTGTTCTTACTGGACCTGTTTATTGTACTAAAATTGCGAGTAAATTAGTGCGAACTTACACTGATCGGCATGGTCTAAAAAATCTATTACATGAGCTACTTGATACTGATATTTCTAAACAGCAGCAATCAAGTTATTGGGGTGCTGACGCACTAACAGATGCGCAACTTGAATATGCTGCTTCAGACGTTTTATATCTTCATAAATTGAAGGATGAGCTCGATCTTCGCCTNCAGAGAGAGGGAAGACTTGANTTGGCAAAATCATGCTTTGATTTTTTACCTACACGTGCAAAACTCGATTTATCCGGATGGCCCGAGACTGATATTTTTGCACANTAGGCTGGATAAGCACTTGGCTACTTATGATATAATATATTTTCGCGTAATTAATTTCTTAAAAATTGCGTTACCCCTTTTTGGAGTGAGTTTAATTATTGCGATGTTTATTCTGTCTAGAGATCAGACGGCGCAAGCAGTTTTGCCATTTGATAATAATGAGTTTGCAGAGGAACTTGCAAANCAACAAATAAATAAACTTTATTATTCAGGACAAACTGATGCGGGAGATGAGCTTTCATTGTCTGCACAATCAGCTGTTGAGGGCTTTGAGGGCCAAAAGGTGCTTGAAATGAAGACAGTTAGTGCAAAGGTAAAAAGTATAAATGGCCTAGAAATTGAAGCAACAGCGCAATTCGGGCGATATTTATATTCTGAAAACCTACTCAAGATGTCTGGTTCAGTTTTGATATCTAGTTCATCTGGTTATAGATTATCTGCTCCAGAATTGCGTATTTCAACAGATGGAACTTACATATTCGGAGAAGGCCCAGTTGAAGGTTTGTCTCCTATGGGTAAGATTTATGCTGGAAAAATGGAAATAAAGAGAAAAACTCCCCAAGCGCCAATCCAAGTGTGGTTCAGTGATAGGGTTTTGGTAGATTATCTGCCGGAAAAAATCTAATATATAGATAAATGATCAAAGCTTTCTTACTCATACTTATTATTTTACCGAGCTATTTACTATCAGATAATACTGATGGAGGCTTCGGTAGTATAGCAAATGACCGAAACGAGCCAATCTCTTTTTCTTCTAATACCTTATCTTTCAATCAAGAAACTGGAACGAGTGAAATGAAAGGAAGTGTAAGTATAATACAGGGCAATACAGTTCTGTCATCCGACTATGCGGAAGTTTCATTTAACGTTGATACAAACGAATTAGAAAGATTCTATGCTTCCGGAAATGTCGTTTTAAAGAGTGGTAATGATATTGCTAGGGGAAATGAAGCAATTTATAACTTTATAGAAGGTCAACTCACTTTTTTAGGTGAGGTGCATTTCTCACAATCCGGAAGCACAGTTAAAGCAGACAAGGCCGTCATTAACACTGAAACTGGTTCTGCTTCAATGACTGGTAATGTGCAAACAACTTTATTGCCCACAAAACAAAAAGGTTCCGGTGAATGACCAAGTTAATTTCTGAAAATTTACAGTCTGGTTTAGTAGTTCAAGGTTTACGCAAAAGTTATCAGAAAAAAACTATAATTCAGGATGTTTCTTTATCTGTAAAAAGGGGAGAAGTAGTCGCGCTGCTTGGCCCTAATGGTTCAGGCAAAACTACATCTTTCTATGCAATAGCGGGCCTGATTCAGTCGGATGGTGGCAAAGTATCTCTGGATGGAGCAGACATAAGCGCACTACCNATGTATAGAAGAGCACGGCTAGGCATAGGGTATTTGCCTCAAGAGATGTCTATTTTTAGGGGTTTAAATGTTCAAGAAAACATAATGGCGATTCTGGATATATCTGAGAAAGATATTCATAAGCGAAGAGAAAGACTTGAAGAGCTTATGGCAGAGTTTTCTATAGAACATTTAAGGACTGCTCCAGCGCTTGCCTTATCTGGAGGAGAGCGCCGGCGAGTTGAAATAGCAAGATCGCTTGCTGCAAATCCAAAATATTTGCTTTTAGATGAGCCATTTGCTGGTGTAGACCCTATTTCTGTATCAGATATACGATCGTTGGTCCACGATTTAAANGATCGTGGAATTGGAGTTTTAATTACAGATCACAATGTGCGTGAAACGCTTGATATAGTCTCTCAGGCATACATCTTACACGATGGAAAAGTATTGATGGCTGGTTCACCAGATGAAGTCGTTTCAAATGAAAATGTGCGACGAGTTTATTTAGGCGATAATTTTAAAATCTTATAAAATTTATAACAATTTTAATTGACACTAAATGCGTGGTCCATTTTAATAATAGTTATCGCGATATCGGTTGATGCATGCATTGACTAGATTTCGATATCAAGAAGACCCCTTATTATTTAGCAAAAGGTTTCAAAGCTGTTTGCAGAGCGTAGCTTTGATTACTAGTTTATTTGTCCATGAAAGGAGTAAATATGCGCTACCAAATTTCTGGAAAGCAAATTGACATTGGTATGGCATTACAGCAGCANGTTAAAGGCGAAATTGACGACGTAGTTTCAAAATACGCAGAACGTCCAACCGACGCCATAATTGTTTTCTCTAAAAGTGGTCACGAGTTTGTATGTGAAGCTACTATTCATTTATCGACAGGTCTGACAGCGCAAGCTCGGTCGCATGAAAATGAAATATATGCATCATTTGATAATTGTGCAGCAAAGATGGAAAAACAATTACGTCGCTATAAAAGGAGACTGAAAGACCATCATGCCGCAAGAACAACACCGGTTGAACTTTCTTCCGCTTCATCATATATCCTCGCTTCAGAAGATGAAAACGAAGAATCAGAGCCGGAAACTCTACAGCCAATAATTATTGCAGAAGTTGAGACAACGATACCAAAATTATCTGTTGGGGAGGCTGTGATGCAAATGGAGATCTCAGGTAAAGATTTTTTCGTGTTTAAAAATGATGCAAACAAACTTGTGAGTATTGTTTATCAAAGGGACGACGGAAATATTGGCTGGGTTGAGCCAAAGTAAAAAATATTGGGATTTTTAGGGAATAGTCGCGGAAATGGAACTCTACGATTTGCTTCAGCCGGAAGCTGTAAAGGTAGTAGCAGCAGCGTCTAGTAAGAAACGCGTGCTTCATGATATGGCTCAGTTGGCNGCNAACTGNTATAATATGCGCAGTGAGGTTTTACTAGACGCATTACTTGAGCGTGAGAAGCTGGGGCCAACTGGAGTAGGGCATGGTGTAGCCTTGCCACACGCTAGATCAATAGATGTAGGCAGAGTTTGTGGAGCGTTTATCTTGCTCGAGTCGCCTGTAGATTTTGGTTCAGTTGATAAGTTACCCGTTGACATAATTTTTGGACTTTTTGCTCCTGAAAATGCTGGCGTAGATCATTTGAAGGCATTAGCAATTGTGTCACGGACACTCAGAGATAATTCTATTTGTGCTAAACTCAGAGCAAACCCGGATCCGCAAACCCTTTTTACCATTTTAACGGAAAATCAGAAAATACAGGCAGCTTAATTTTTAATTATGCCTTTATCGCTATGAGCGATAAAAAATGGGTTTTCAAAACCTGGTTTGCCATAATAAAGCGGTTCTTTTGTCGAAAGATTTGTTACGTGCCCGCCCGCACCAAGGAGTATTGCATGACCTGCTGCTGTATCCCATTCCATGGTTCGCCCTAATCTTGGATATAAATCAGCCTCACCAGCTGCGATAAGGCAAAATTTCAGAGAAGATCCAGCATTTTTACTATTTGAGATCGAATATTTTTCGATATATTTTTTTGTTTCNGNATTAATATGGGATTTTGATGCTACGACTGTTANAGCGCTTGGGTCTGGGACNGAAACTTGGAGCGGTTTATTTAAGATTTTCCCTGTTTTGCCAGCTGGCNGTATAATTTCATAAGATTTTTTGTTTTGATCGGTGGCAAACAAGCGCTTAACTGCTGGCGCATATACAACACCATGGGTNGGAGAATTATTTTGAATATAGGCTATATTAACCGTGAATTCTCCCGTTTTATTAATAAATTCTTTTGTGCCGTCGAGAGGATCAACCAAAATAAAATTCTTATTTGGTGAATAATGGCTCTCTGATTTTTCTTCAGTAACAACATCCAGATCAGGGAAAGCCTCTTTTAACCCGTTGTAAATAATGGCGTCTGCTGTTTTATCGGCATTTGTTACGGGGCTAGCGTCAATTTTCGTTTCGATTGCAATATNACCGTGCAAATAAATTTCCATAATTGCATCACCAGCTTGTAATGCCAAATCTCGAAATACTTCGGTTAACTTAAAGTAATCCAAACTTTACTACTTTCCTGAAATTTAAATATCTGACTAATTTTCAAGTTATCTAAGTAGATTTAGTTACTTGATCGTACAAAACTATTCAATTGTTACTACTCAATTAAATTTTACATAAAATGTGGGATGTGGTTGAAGCTTTGCCAAAGGCTACCTATATACACCTCGATTGATCTAAAACCAACAAGGTCTAAATACTACACTAATTCGAGCAAGGTCGAATTTCTCAAANGGCNATGGAAATAATGAGGAAAAGTAATGGGAAAAGTAATTGGAATTGACTTAGGGACNACTAATAGTTGTGTGGCTATAATGGATGGTTCTCAGCCGCGTGTCATAGAAAATGCAGAAGGAGCAAGAACAACCCCATCTATTGTGGCATTTTCAGATAATGAAAAATTGGTAGGGCAGCCAGCTAAACGCCAAGCCGTTACAAATCCAACAAATACAGTTTTTGGGGTTAAGCGCCTNATTGGTCGTCGTGTTGATGACTCCAATTTGGAGAAAGATAAAAAAAACCTNCCCTTTAACGTTATTGATGGGGGCAATGGTGATGCCTGGGTAGAGGCTCAAGGTGAAAAATATAGTCCATCTCAAATCTCAGCTTTTATATTGCAAAAAATGAAAGANACTGCAGAGGGTTATTTGGGCGAAGANGTGTCACAGGCTGTTATTACAGTTCCTGCCTATTTTAACGATGCGCAGAGGCAAGCAACAAAAGATGCTGGTAAAATAGCGGGTCTAGAGGTTCTCAGGATTATAAATGAGCCAACAGCAGCTGCATTGGCGTATGGTTTAGATAAAAATGAAAGCAAAACGATTGCGGTATATGATTTAGGTGGTGGTACATTCGATGTTACTATTTTGGAGATTGATGATGGCCTATTTGAAGTAAAATCTACAAATGGTGATACCTTCCTTGGCGGTGAAGACTTTGACATGAGGATCGTTAACTACCTTGCAGATGAATTCAAAAAGGAAAATGGTGTTGATTTAACAAAAGATAAAATGGCGCTTCAACGCCTCAAGGAGGCGGCAGAAAAGGCNAAGATTGAGCTTTCATCAGCTAGTCAAACAGAAATCAACCAACCATTTATTTCTATGGACGCCAGTACCGGCCAACCACTTCATATGGTTATTAAACTAACGNGAGCTAAGCTTGAGAGTTTGGTAAGTGACTTNATAAAGNCATCAATAAAGCCATGTCAGGCTGCTTTGAAAGATGCCGGTTTGTCGACTTCTGATATAGACGAAATTGTTCTTGTTGGTGGAATGACACGTATGCCAAAAGTGATGGAAGAGGTGACTAAATTTTTTGGAAAGGAACCTCATAAAGGTGTAAACCCAGATGAAGTTGTGGCAATGGGTGCAGCAATACAAGCTGGCGTACTTCAGGGGGATGTTAAAGATGTAGTACTTTTGGACGTTACTCCATTGTCACTTGGAATTGAAACTTTAGGTGGCGTATTTACTAGATTAATTGATAGAAACACGACTATACCAACTAAAAAATCTCAAGTTTTTTCTACTGCGGAAGATAATCAAAATGCTGTGACAATTCGAGTTTTCCAAGGGGAGCGAGAAATGGCTACAGACAATAAGATTCTTGGGCAATTTAATTTGGAAGATATTCCCCCAGCTCCCCGTGGTATGCCCCAAATCGAAGTCACCTTTGATATTGATGCTAATGGTATTGTATCTGTTTCTGCAAAAGATAAGGGTACTGGAAAGGAACAGAATATAACCATTCAGGCTTCTGGCGGTCTTTCAGATGAAGATATTGAAAATATGGTTAAAGATGCCGAGGAAAATGCTGAAGCAGATAAAGAGCGTCGAGAGTTAATCGAAGCTAAAAATCAGGCTGAGAGCTTAATTCACTCTACAGAAAAATCTATGGAAGAACATAGCGACAAAGTAGATCCGACAACTATTGAAGCTATTGAATTAGCCATTTCGGCATTAAAGGAAGAATTGGAAACTGAGGACGCAGGAAAAATAAAATCTGGAATTCAGAATGTAACAGAAGCAGCCATGAAATTAGGCGAAGCAATATATAAAGCTAGCCAAGAAGACGGTGAAAACTCTGATAAAGAACCTGGTAGTGCTGATTTTGACGACAACATCGTTGATGCAGATTTTGAAGATCTTGATGATGAGCAACGTTCGTAATGAACAAATGCCTTTTTACGGCTGAATTTAATTTGATGAAAACATTCCTTGAAAGGGGCACCTTCTATGTCAAAGCGTGATTACTACGACGTACTTGGTGTTCCAAAAGGCTCTGAAAAAGAGGCGATTAAAAAGGCTTATAGAACAAAAGCTAAAGAACTGCATCCAGATCGAAATTCAGACAACCCGAATGCTGAAGCTCAATTCAAGGAAGTGAATGAGGCTTATGAAGTCCTAAAGGATGCAGAGAAAAAAGCGGCATATGATCGGTATGGTCACGCTGCATTTGAAGGCGGAGGTGGAGGTCCAGGTTTCGGCGGAAGTGGAGATTTCTCTAGTGCTTTCTCTGATGTTTTTGATGATCTGTTCGGTGACTTCATGGGTGGTGGCCGTGGTGGTCGTAAGCAACAGTCACGCGGGTCAGATCTACGTTATAACTTATCAATTTCCCTTGAGGACGCTTTTGCCGGACTGCAAAAAACAATAAATGTTCCTTCTTCTGTTGCATGTGGATCTTGTAATGGCACCGGCGCTGCAGGTGGATCCTCACCGACTACATGCCCAACGTGTTCTGGGTTGGGTAAGGTCCGCGCAACCCAAGGCTTTTTTACAGTTGAAAGAGGCTGTCCAACTTGTTCTGGAGCAGGGCAAATAATTAAAAATCCGTGTTCTTCTTGTGGAGGACAGGGTACGCAAAAGAAGGATAGAGCTCTAAGCGTAAATGTTCCACCAGGCGTGGAAACTGGAACCCGAATTCGTCTCGCAGGTGAGGGTGAGACCGGTCCAAGAGGTGGTATTTCTGGTGATCTNTATATTTTTATAGAAGTTTCTAAGCATAAAATTTTTGAGCGAGATGGTCTCAATCTTTTTTGCCGAGTTCCAGTTTCAATGGCAAAAGCGAGCCTTGGTGGAGAGGTAGAGGTGCCTACAATAGATGGTGGGCGCAGTAGAGTACGTATTCCAGCCGGCAGTCAGTCGGGACGACAGATGAGATTAAAGGGTAAAGGTATGCCTGCCATAAAAACAGTTCAGAAAGGTGATATGTTTATTGAGATGGCGGTTGAAACACCGGTTAATTTGACTGCCAGGCAAAAAGAATTGTTACAGGAGTTTGAGGAACTTTCTGAGGATAACAATCCTGAGACAAATAGTTTTTTTTCCTCTGTTAAAACCTTTTGGGAGTCGATGAAGGGTTAGTTTAATAGACCGCTTTTGCTTTCATTGATAAAGTTCCATTTTTTTTAATAGCCGATAAAATAATTTCGTTACCTTGCTTTTTGCTCGCAATTGAAAATGCATTTGGTCCTGATATTGGTGAAACTCCTCTGAATTCAAAATATGAGGGTGTTTTTTTACTTAAGCGCATAGACAAGTCTATCAGTAAAGTGGCTATTAAAGGCCCGTGAAAAACCAATCCATTATATCCTTCAGTATTAATAGCGTATTCATTATCATAATGGATACGGTGACCATTAAAGGTCAGTGCTGAGTACCTGAATAGTAAAGTGCTTGAAGGGGTAATTTCCTCACAAATATCCCAGTCTGTCGAGGCAATAACCCCATCAATAAGTTTATCATTTTCTTTTGGATCCTCGCGATAAACAATATCATGCTCTTCTATCAAGCAGAGAGTTTCATTTTGGAAATATTCATGTTTCACTGTCACAAAACATAATTGTCCCGAGCTCCCATTCTTTTCGTTTATAGATAAGATTATTGACTTTTTTAGGCTGTCTTGCCCAATTAATAACGGTTTTTTAAACCAAAAGCGTCCACCTGCCCACATTCGCCTCGGTAAGGTCACCGGTGGTAAAAACCCACCTTTTTTTGGATGACCATCCCTTCCTAAGTTAGAAAGTTTTTCTGACTCTAAAAAATAAAGCCAGTGCCATAATGGCGGTAATTGCTTTCCTTCAATAAACGTAGCATCTCGGTTGAGCGTATTTTCCATAAACTGTGCCGGAAATGGTAGTAACTTATCATTTTTTTCTTGCGTTTTCCCTATCCATTTAGAGTACTCTGAATTACCCATTATAAACCGACTAAACTCAATAATGATTAATTTTACGATACTGAAAGCAAAATTAATCCATTTTATACCAACTGATTATTAACATAGTATTGGTACATTCTTAGTATATTGTTTGGCAACTGCAAAGTCTTGGGGTTATGAGAAATGAAAAATGATTTATTCGAAATTAAGGAAATAGAAGATCAAGGAATTATTCTTTCGGATGGATGCAGATTGTCTTCCCGTATATGGATGCCAAAAAATAGTGAAATTCATCCAGTACCAGCAATCCTAGAGTATTTGCCTTACAGGAAAAGAGATGGCACCGTTGCCCGCGATTGTCTGACTCATCCATTTATTGCTTCGCACGGGTACGCTTGTGTGAGAGTTGATATGCGAGGGAATGGTGATAGTGATGGGGTAATGCAGGATGAATACACAGAGAGTGAACTAAATGACGGCGTTGAGGTTATAAATTGGCTTGCAGCTCAGATTTGGTGTACNGGGAAAGTTGGAATGATGGGCATCAGCTGGGGTGGCTTTAACTCTCTGCAAATAGCAGAACGTNCGCCAGAACCCTTGAAGGCAATAATTACACTATGTTCCACAGTTGATCGGTATGCAGATGATATTCATTATAAAGGCGGTTGTTTGTTAAATGAAAACTTAGGTTGGGGATCAACAATGTGGTCTTATTCCTCAAGGCCTCCTGATCCAATGCTTGTTGGGGATAAATGGGCTACTATGTGGAACAAGCGCTTAANAGCAGAGCCATTTTTACCAATAAAATGGCTTAAGCATCAAACTCGTGATAGTTATTGGAAGCACGGATCTGTTTGTGAAAATTACGATGGGATCAAGTCAGCTGTTCTTGCAGTAGGTGGATGGGGAGATGCTTACAAAAATACAGTGTCGCATTTGGTATCTAATATCAAGGCGCCAGTTAAAGGTGTAGTTGGGCCGTGGGTTCACAAGTATCCTCACTTTGCAGTTCCTGAACCAAAAATTGGATTTTTGCAAGAAGCCTTAAGATGGTGGGGCCGATGGTTGAAAGACTTAGAAACGNGGGTAGAAGAAGATCCAAAATATACAGTTTATTTAATGGATGGTGTTAGACCGCAATCGTGGTATGCGGAAAGACCGGGAGTTTGGGTAAATGAAGGTAATTGGCCAGATGGCCCAACGATCAGCACCTTCAGTTTAACTGAGAATTCTAAACTTACTGAATTTAATAAAACTAAAGATCTAAATCATATTGTTTGCTCGCCACAAGATTGTGGTTTGGATGGAGGAGAATATTGCGCAATCTGGCTTGGACCAGAAATGCCTGGTGATCAGAGACGAGATGATAGTCTATCGAAGTGTTACGATAGTGAAATATTAACTGAAAGACTTGATATNATCGGTGCACCCGTAATCCGACTTAAAATAAAAAGTGATGTTAAATCTGGTCAAATAATAGTTAGACTCAACCATATTCATCCTGACGGGGCATCGACTAGAATAACTTATGGTTGTATGAACTTATTACACAGAAATGGCCACGAAAAAATTTCTGATATTATCCCAAACGAATTGATGGATATTGAGGTCACACTTGATCAAATAGCTTACAGGGTTCCCAAAGGTCATAAAATAAGAGTCTCAATATCTAACTGTTATTGGCCGTTACTTTGGCCTATGCCTGATCTTGGCACCCTAACTCTTGTTCAGGGCCAATTTNATCTTCCAATTTCATCACATGGCGATTTAGATGAACGCGGGTTCCAGCCAGCTGTTTTGGGGAAACCTTGGAAGATTGAAACTGTAAGAGAGGGTGGAAATCAAAGAAATGTGAAACGTGATTTGAAATCAGGAATTGTTACCACAGAAATAATTGATGATTTTGGTAAAAAAATAGATCAAGAGCATGGTCTTATTACAGGCTCTGTTGCGAGAGAATGGTGGTCAATACATCCTGATGACCCGCTTTCCGCACGTGGCCGTACTCATTGGACGGAAGAAATTGGAAGAGGAGACTGGTCCATTAGGACTGAGACCTATGCAGAAATGTGGAGTGATTATGAAAACTTTTATGTTAAGGCTTCTATTGCTGCATTTCATAATGAAGATCTAGTATTTGAGAAGGAATTTAACGAAGAGATTCAAAGGTTGGGACATTAGGAAATTATTAATTACTCCAATATTNTAATTGAAATTCTTTAACAAATGTCTTAAGCGCAGCAGTGCAGAGTTTTGCTTGGTATATCCGTGCACTGAACCTATAAATTGCACTATTTTCTACAATTGAAAGGTTAATTTTAAATGTCGAACAGTTCCAACCCAGACATATTGTATACAATTGTAGACGAAGCNCCAGNGCTNGCCAGTGCTTCTTTGCTTCCAATTGTTCNATCTTTCGCNGCATTGGCAGGTATCAATGTTGGAAGTAAGGATATNTCTCTAGCAGGAAGAATCAAGGCGACNTTNGGTAAGTATTTAAAGGATGACCAAGAACAGGATGATGGGCTCAAAGAGCTTGGTGAAATAGTTCAAAGCCCAAAAGCTAATGTAATTAAACTCCCAAATATATCGGCCTCAGTCCCACAACTGGTTGCGGCCATAAAGGAGTTACAGTCACAAGGCTTTGCTGTACCTGATTATCCTTATGAACCATCAACAGAGAATGAAATTAGCGTACGCAAGCTCTATGATACAATAAAGGGATCAGCAGTTAATCCTGTTCTAAGAGAGGGGAATTCTGACCGCCGCGCAGCCAAAGCAGTAAAGAAATATGCTATGGCCAATCCTCATTCCATGGGCAAATGGAGATCAAGTTCTGCTACCCATGTTTCGTCAATGGACGGGAATGACTTTTTTAGTAATGAAAAATCTGCGACTATCAAAGAAAACCAGGCCGGTTTTGCAAGGATTGAGTTTACTGATTCAGAGGGGAATATAGAGGATTTAAAAACAGGTATAAAATTGGAAAGTGGTACAGTCGTTGATGCAACTTTTATGTCTGTATCAGAACTTCGCGCTTTTCTTTCAAAAGAAATCAAAGATGCTAAAGAGCAGGATGTACTTTTTTCCGTTCACTTAAAAGCTACTATGATGAAGGTATCTGATCCAATTATTTTTGGTCATGTTGTTTCTGTTTTTTTTAAAGAGGTTTTCGAAAAACATGGAAAAGTTCTAGATGAGTTGGGCGTGACCCCCAATTTAGGGCTTAGTGAGATATTAGAACGTGTATCGCACGACTCAAAAATCACGCAAGACTTTCATACTATTATTCAGAAAGAAGCAGATTTGTATATGGTCGATAGTGAACGAGGAATAACAAATTTACATGTTCCTTCCGATGTTATAATCGATGCCTCTATGCCAGCNTTAATTAGAGCTGGAGGAATAGCATGGGGCCCTGATGGATCTACGAAAGATACTAAATGTGTCATTCCTGATAATTCTTATGCCNCCGTTTACGAAGAGACAATAAAATTTTTTANAGAGAAAGGTGCTTTGGAACCNTCAACTTCAGGCACCGTTGCTAATGTTGGGTTAATGGCACAAAAGGCTCAGGAATACGGCAGTCATCCTACTACGTTTGAAATTCCGAGAGATGGAACTGTTCGTTATATCCTCGAAAATGGCACTATCCTGCATGAGCATGAGGTTAAATGTGGTGATATTTGGCGGTCATGTTCAGTAAATAAAGCACCTATTATGGATTGGATTAATCTTGCTATAGAGCGTCAGGCAGCCACTGATGCGCAGGCAATATTTTGGCTTGACCAAAATAGGGCTCATGATGCGCAGTTAATTCCTATTGTAGAACAGGTTCTAAATAGAAAAGGAATACGTGACAGATTTTTGATTATGTCGCCAAGAAAAGCTACAAGAGTCACTCTTGAGACAATTACTAAAGGAGAAGATAGTATTGCGGTTACTGGTAATGTTCTTCGTGATTACCTAACTGATTTGTTTCCAATTTTAGAGCTGGGCACTTCAGCAAAGATGTTATCTATTGTAAAGCTAATGAATGGAGGGGGCCTTTTTGAAACTGGAGCAGGTGGCTCAGCCCCAAAACATGTTCAACAATTACAAAAAGAAAACCATTTACGATGGGATAGCTTAGGCGAGTTTTGTGCTTTAGGAGAGAGTTTTAACTTTCTGGCGGCTAATTCTGAAAATAAAAAAGCTGCGACCCTTGGGTCGGCTATTGAAAAAGCAACGCAAGGAATATTGGATAACAATAAGTCTCCGGGTCGAAAGGTTGGCGAGATAGACAATCGACACAGTCATTTCTTTTTTGCTCTCTATTGGGCGAAAGCACTCGCTGAGCAAAAAGAAGACCACGATTTGGCAGTACGGTTCACCTCGGTTTATAATNNGTTAAAGGATAATACCGCAAAAATNCTNAATGAGCTGGATAGTATTCAAGGACTCGAAGTTGATTTNGGGGGATACTATCATCCAGANAAAGAAAAGGTAGCAAAGATTATGCGTCCATCTCCCACAATGAATTCAATCATTGATGATATGCTACCTAATATTAAGTTTCACTAAGACGAAAAATTTAAAATTTATGTGATAGTCTAATTTCTAAAGTAAGGATCTGTTGTGAATTATCCTATAGATTATGTCCCGCCAAAGATTTGGAAGTGGGAGAATGAAAACGGTGGAACTTTTGCATCTACTAACCGCCCAATAGCTGGATCAACACATGATAAAACCTTNCCTATTGGGCAACACCCCTTTCAATTATATTCTCAAGGAACTCCAAACGGTATAAAAGTTACTGTTATGTTTGAGGAACTCTTAGAAATGGGTCATAGCGATGCAGAATATGATGCTTGGTTGATTAGCATCGGGAAAGGGGAACAGTTTGGCTCAGATTTTGTAAATATTAATCCAAATTCTAAAATTCCGGCTCTTTTAGATAATTCTGGAGATGAGCCTAAAAGGGTTTTTGAATCGGGGGCTATACTTTTGTATCTTGCTGAAAAGTTTAATTCTTTTTTACCGACACACGGCGATCAACGTACAGAAGTTTTCAATTGGCTTTTTTGGCAGATGTCTAGTGCGCCGTACCTTGGGGGTGGGTTTGGTCATTTTTATGTCTATGCGCCAGAGAAAATACAGTATGCAATTGATCGCTATTCGATGGAAGTTAAACGTCAGCTTGATGTTCTTGATCGTGAATTATCCAAAAAAGAATTTATAACTGGCGATGAATATAGCATTGCGGACATATCGATATGGCCCTGGTATGGTCGTTTAGTCTTAGGCAAGCAATACGGCGCTGCTGATTTTTTACAAGTTGGTGATTATCACAACGTACTTAGATGGGCAAAAAATTTAAGCTCTAGGCCAGCGGTGATGCGTGGTGAGCGAATAAATCGGAAATCAGAAATTCCAAATCAATATTTGCTCGAAAGACACAGTAAAACAGACTTTGAGGCACTTGATTTTGACACATATTGAGAGCCAAGTTGTTTTGGGCTCATTAAGGTTCTTAAAACTTTAATTAANNGGCTNGGTTCGTTAGATACCCAGAAATGTCTNTGTTACTTCTTTAGAAGATCTTAATTGAGCGGATGATCCTGACCAAACTATTTTGCCTTTGTGAATAATGTTGTGGTTATCTGAAATAGTTAATAAATCTTTCAAGTTTTTGTCGATAATTAAAATTGATATGCCACTATCACGTATGTTTCTAAGAGCTTCCCAGATTTTTTCTCGAATTATGGGTGCAAGTCCCTCGGTCGCTTCGTCTAATATCAAAAGTTTAGGGTTTGTAAGCAGAGCTCTTCCAATTGCCAACATTTGCTGTTCACCCCCTGAGAGCAAATTACCCATGAATTTGGCACGAGATTTTAGGTCTGGGAAAAGCTCATAAACATGTTCTAAAGTCCAAGTTAGATTTTTTGTTTTAGTAATGTTTGCAGTTGCAATAAGGTTTTCATGTGTCGTTAAGTTAGGAAAGATTTGCCGACCTTCAGGCACCAAGCCAATACCTAATTTAGCGATTTTGAAACTTGGCAAATTAGTTATATCTCGTCCGTTAAATGAAACATAACCACTAGTTTTGGACTTGATATTCATTATTGAACTTATGGTTGTAGTCTTACCCATCCCATTTCGCCCTAAAAGTGTCGACACGCCGGCTGGCTTAATATTTAGCGAAACTCCGAATAATGCTTGGCTCGATCCATAATGTGTTTCAACATTGCTTAACGTTAACATTAAGCTTCCCCCAAGTAGGCTTTTTGTACTTTAGAATCGCGTCTTATGTTATTTGGCTCCCCGGTTGCAATGATTTCACCCGAAACTAAGACTGATATTCTGTCTGCTAATGCAAATACCGCATCCATATCATGCTCTACTAATAATATAGTTTGTTTTCCTTTCAGCTTGTTCAGTAGGGAGATCATTTCTTGTGTTTCACTCGGGCCGAGACCAGCCATTGGCTCATCAAGTAGCAAGAGCTTTGCATCTGAAGCCAATGCCATAGCAATCTCTAGTTTGCGACAATCTCCATGGCTCAAACTTGCAACTGGTTGATTATTTGCCTCAATTAGTCCTACCTGACCAAGGCAAAAGTCAATTTTATCTAGAACATAATTTTTGTTTGTAAATGTCGTAAAAAAATTAAGCGAATTTTCTCGAATTTTGTCAGTCGCTAATTGTATATTTTCAGAGACCGTCATTGATTTCATAACTGATGTAATTTGAAATGTTCGATTAATTCCAAGCCGAGATTTTTTGTATTCAGAAATTTGTGTAACATCAATATTTTGAAAAAAAATTTGACCACTATCGGGGAACACTTGTCCGAATATTTGTGAAACTAATGTAGTTTTCCCAGCCCCATTTGGGCCAATAATAGCATGTAAGTCTCCGTCTAATACGGAAAGGTTGAGGTTTTTTGTCGCTATCACACCGCCAAAGTTTTTATTTAAGTTTTTTATTTTTAATATGTTCTGCACACTTTGCACCTTACTTTGAAAAGAGTGAGGATAAGCCACCCCTAAAAAACAGGACTACAGTGATTAAAAGAAGCCCAAATGGAAGGTGCCAATAAATTGTAATTGAAGATAAAACTTCTTCTAAAATGACAAACACTATTGCACCAAAAAGAGGGCCCATTACCGTTGCGACACCCCCTAATATTACCATAAACATCAATTCTCCAGACCTAGACCAATCGATCATTTCGGGAGATATGAAAGTAGTAAAATTTCCTAGAAGCACCCCAGCGAAACCACAAATAATTCCAGAAAATATAAACGCTATCAATTTATGAAAGTAAACATTGTAGCCGAGTGAAACCATCCGAGCTTCGTTGTCTTTGATTCCTGATAAAATCAAGCCGAAATTTGACTTTGTAATCAGATGAACAAGCCACATAAAGAAGATCAAACTTGAAAAAGAAACTAAAAACATTTGGATTGGATCATCAAGGTTAATCAGTGGTATCTCTGATCTAGTGTTAATAACTAAACCGTCGTCACCTCCGTATTCCTCAATTGAAACAAACAGATAGTATGCCATTTGTGAAAATGCCATCGTTATCATTATAAAATAAACACCCTTTGTCTTTAAACATATTAGTCCTGTTAACAATGCAAACAATCCGCTAATCGCTATTGCAATCAAGATATGCACAAATCCATTCGTTGTAGCTAGAAAATCTAATCCGCCATAAAGCCAGTGGTGTGCGGGTATTCCAACAGCATAGGCGCCAAGTCCTAAATAAGCGGCATGGCCAAAGGAAATCATACCGCCATATCCGAGAATAAGGTTTAAACCAACTGCTGCTATGGCCAAAATACATAAACGAGTGGCTAAATCTAGATAGAATGACATTCCGATTTGGTTAAAAAGGATAGGAAAGACCAATAAAGAAGCTAAAATGAAAAACTTAAGTGATCTGATAAATTGCATGGAATTATATTTACCGTAATCTAGGAGGGAACAAACCGTTTGGTTTAAACGACAATATCAATGCCATAATTAGGTAGATCGACATTGAGGAAATGGCTGGAGCAGAATTTTCAGCAGCAGCTGTGCTCATGAATATTTTGAAAAAATCGTCTAGAAAGGCGCGTCCAAGGGTATCAATTAGTCCGATAAGCAAAGCAGCTACAAGTGCGCCTTTCACAGAACCAATTCCGCCCACTATAATTACCACAAAAGCAGTTATTATTACATTGTTTCCCATACCGAGTGAAGCTTCTGTGATAGGCGCAATAAGCATTCCTGCCATACCAGCCAGAGTTGCGCCAATAGCAAATACGATTGCAAAAAGGGTTCTTATATCAATGCCTAGCGCTGACACCATTGTTCTATTAGATGCGCCCGCCCNTATTAACATTCCCAACCTGGTAAAATTAACAAGCCAAAGCAGACCGAAAGCTGCTAGTAGTCCAACAATGATGATTAAAACTCTAAATGTAGGTAGTTCAATATTTTCTGAGATTTTGATTTGCCCATCCAAGTAGTTCGGTAAAGGAATAGCAATTCCAGCGGGACCCCAAATTAAATGGGCAATTGTGTCAATTACCAGAATTGCACCAAAGGTTCCTAGTACGTGATCCAGATGGTCTCTACTGTAGAGTGGNCGGGCGAGGAAAACCTCAAAAACGTATCCGATAATCCCAATAATGGGTAATGCCAAAATTACTGCTAATAAATAACTATCCAGTGCATAAGTCAGTGAAGCGCATACGAACGCTCCCAACATGTAAATCGAACCGTGTGCAAGGTTTACAAAATCTAAAATCCCAAAAACTAAAGTAAGGCCTGAGGCTACCAGAAACAAAAGAACTCCCAATTGAAGCCCATTTAGCACCTGTATCAAAAGCAGAGTATAGTCCAATACTGCCCCCAGATCTTTACAAGCTAATTGTCAAAGTTTTATACTGACGGACTATTGATTATTTTAACTTACAATCAGCTGCAAATGGGTCTTGGTGATTTGTAAATACAGTATCAACTACCTCTGTAGTCCAATTGCCATCCGAATCTTCAACAACCTCTCTCAGGTAAAAGTTTTGAATTGGAAAGTTATTATTCCCGTAAGAATATTTACCCCTAACTGAATTATAATTAGCGCTTTTCAGTGCAGATCGGAGACCGGCAACATCACTCATATCGCCATCAACCGCCATTACAGCAGACGCTATCATATTAATAGTGTCATAAGACTGGGCAGCATAGAATGAAGGATATTTGCCAAACTGTTTTTTGAAATCGTTAACAAACTTCTTATTCGCTTGATTATCTAAAGAGGGATCCCACTGTTGTGTTACTTTTGATCCCACTATTCCGGAGAAATTTGCAGCCTGTAGTTTGGGTAGAGAAATGCCATCTATCGTAAATACAGAATATAAGGGTAGCAAATCTTTTAAACCTGCCTGGTGATATTGTTTTGTAAAAGCTCCAGAAGCAGCTCCGGGATAAAAAACAAACAATCCATCAGCTCCCGATACCTTTGCTTTAGCGAGTTCAGCAGAGAAGTCTAATTGGGCATCCGCACCCCATTTTGTTAGGTCTTTGCCAACTACTTGCCCTTTAAATGTACGTTCGATTCCAGCTACCATGTCTTTCCCTGCAGCATAATTGGGAGCCATTATGTAAAGCGATTTTATACCGGCTTTATTAAAAACCTCACCCATTGCCATTGGCGTTTGATCATTTTGCCATGAGGCAGAGAAGAAATTTTCGTGGCACAATTTGCTCGCCATTTGTGAAGGTCCTGCATTTGAGGAAATCAATATTTTCCCTGCATCCAATACAGACTTGCGCGATGCTAATAAAACATGGCTCCATATATACCCCGCAATTATGTCAACCTTATCTTGTTTTAAAAGGCGATCAGTTACTTGCTTCCCAGTATCAGGTGCGAATCCATCATCACCAAACACTACTTCAATTTTATGTGAGCCAGCTTTCCCATTCAAATGTTCTAAGGCCAGGTTAACAGCATTTTTCATATCTTCACCGATAACAGCTGCTGGTGTTGTTAATGTAGTAACAAACCCAATTTTAATTTCAGCAGCAACAGCCGATGATACCACAAAATTGCAAAATATTATCGCCGCCAGTACTTTCTTCATTTTTCTCTCCTCAAAAAAAACGTAATTAGCAGAAAGAGCCTACCACAAACTCACCTAAGGTAAACTTAGTTTATTAAATTATTTATTATAACCGACCATGGCAATGTTTAAACTTCTTTCCAGAACCGCACGGGCAAATTTCATTCCTGCCGGTTGACTGCCAACCCGTTGGCATTTGTTCAGGTGGGGTTTTTGCTCCAAGTGGCAATTTTGAATTTGATTTGGTAGTTTTTGTATTCTCTATTTTAGGAGCTACTTGCCGTTTCTTTTGTTCGTCTAAAAACTTTGCAACCATTGCCTTGCGTTCTTCATCAGTTAGAGGTCTCACCATGCTAAGCTGTTTTGTTACATCGTAACGTAAGCCATTTAAAAGACGCTCGAATAGCTGGAANGCTTCATTTTTATACTCATTTAATGGATCTCTCTGAGCATAACCCCTAAAACCGACAACGGATCTCAAATGTTCCAGAGTTATAAGATGCTCTCGCCATTTAGTGTCAATTGTCTGAAGCAAAAGTTGTTTTTCCACTTGCTGCATTGCTTCTTTNCCAAAGGCTTTTGTTTTTTCAGCCATCATTGAGTTCGCCGCATCTTCAATACGTTGGGTCAGCAATTCGTCGTCTACACCTTCTTCATTTGCCCAGTCTTTGACAGGTAAATCAAGGTTCATACCATCCCTTAACGCTCCTTTGAGACCATCTAGATCCCATTGGTCAGGATATGATTTTGGAGGAATNTGANTATTTATCAGATCGTCAATCACGTCGTTACGCATATCATCAATGATTTCAGTTTGATCGTCAGCGCGCATTATATCAAGGCGTTGTTCGAATATAGCAATTCTCTGATCATTCATTACATCGTCGAATTTCAGTAATTGTTTACGAATATCAAAATTTCGGGCTTCAACTTTAGACTGCGCGCGTTCAAGGGATTTATTTACCCATGGGTGTATAATTGCTTCCCCTTCTTCCATACCAAGGGTTGATAATACTTTGTCGAGTCTTTCCGACCCAAATATACGCATCAAATCATCTTCTAAACTTAGAAAGAAACAGGTTTTGCCAGGATCACCTTGCCTGCCCGAGCGACCCCTTAATTGGTTATCAATTCTACGGCTTTCGTGCCGTTCTGATGCTAACACAAATAAGCCACCGGCTTCTAAAACTTGGTCTTTCTCTTTCGAATGCTTTTCTTCAATAGTTTTACGTATCTGGTCGGNTTTTGATTTTGGTTTTTTTTCTAGAGCTTCCAAGACTTCCATTTCCAGGTTGCCGCCTAATTGTATATCAGTGCCGCGGCCCGCCATGTTTGTCGCAATTGTTACCGCGCTAAACTTGCCCGCGTTAGCAACTATATATGCCTCTTGCTCATGTTGACGTGCATTTAAGACATTATGCTTGATACCAGACTTTTTAAGTAAATCTGACAAAAGTTCAGATTTTTCTATTGATGTTGTCCCTAATAGAACTGGCTGGCCTTTTGAGTTTGCTTCCTTGACTTCTTTAACTATNGCCTCGTATTTTTCTTTTGCAGTTCGGTAAACCCTGTCATCTTCATCTGATCTAGTCACAGGTTTATTTGTTGGAATTTCTAGCACCCCAAGCTTATAAATTTCCATAAATTCGTCTGCTTCAGTTGCAGCAGTACCTGTCATACCAGATAACTTTTCATACAGCCGAAAGTAATTTTGGAATGTAACGCTAGCTAACGTGACATTTTCTGGCTGAATCTCACAGCCCTCTTTTGCTTCAATCGCTTGGTGAAGGCCTTCTGACAATCGTCTTCCAGACATCATCCGTCCAGTAAATTCATCGATTAAAACGACTTGTTTGTCTCTTACAATATAATCTTTATCTTTAGTAAAAAGTTTATGNGCCCTTAGCCCNTGATTAACATGGTGGACCACAGTTGTACTCTCGGGNTCGTAAAGGGATTGGTTTTCTGGAAGTAGGCCTCTTTCTCTGAGCTGTAGCTCCAGAAAGTCGTTTCCTTCATCCGTAAAAGTAACATTTCTCGATTTTTCGTCGATTGTAAAATGCATTTCTTCTAAGGTTGGAATTAGTTTATCAATTTTTATGTAAAGCTCTGATCGATCCTGAGCTGGACCAGATATAATTAGTGGAGTCCTGGCCTCGTCGACTAAAATGCTATCAACTTCGTCTACAATAGCAAAATAATGATGCTTCTGAGCAATTTGATCTATACTTGGTTTCATATTATCGCGCAGATAATCAAAACCTAATTCATTATTTGTCGCGTACGTAATATCACAGGAGTATGCTTCTAGCTTCTCTTCATCCTCTTGCTGTGGATAAACGACCCCTGTTGTCATTCCTAGCGCAGTGTAAACTTTTGACATCCAGTCTGCATCTCGCTTTGCAAGATAATCATTCACTGTAACAATGTGCACTCCTTTTCCAACAAGAGCATTTAAATATGCTGGAAAGGTAGCAACTAAAGTTTTACCTTCACCCGTCTTCATTTCGGAAATGTTACCTCGATGCAGAAAAATTCCTCCAAGCAATTGAACATCAAATGCCCGCAGACCTAACGCTCTCTTTGCGGCTTCACGGCAGTTCGCAAAAGCCTCTGGAAGTAACATATCTAATGTTTCTCCCTTCTCGATACGATCTTTAAACTCTTTTGTTTTTGAGCTTATTTCACTATCAGANAGAACGCTGAAATCTTTCTCTAACGCATTTATACTTTCGACGATATTTTGAGCTTCTCGTATTCGTCGATCATTTGGAGTGCCGAAAACCTTTTTTGCAATTTTTCCAAGACCTAACATTTCATTCCTTACCCACAAAGGATTTAAGTTTGATGATCAGTGCTTTTATGGTCAGAAAACCTTAAAAGTTTTAAGCACGCTAGTAAAAATACTCTAAGCGATTTAAGGGGATGCATAAAAAGTGTCAACGTTCTCTGCAACTTTAGAATAGGTTTTAGTAGCTTTATTCATAAGCATAGATAATCTTTGTGGGTTTTTGATTTAAGTATACCGCCGTAATTGGTTGAGTAAATTACATATAAAATCAATTCTTAATCAATATAGACCCTAATGTATTTGTGGATTAAAAGAGCTACACAAAATGTATCAAATTCTACTATTTTTAAAAGTCATAAAAAGATCATTATAGGGTTATGCAATGTCAATAGTATCAAATGTCTCCCCGTTGGCTCCTAAAAATTTTCCAGTTATGCATTCCATTTCAGGAGTAAGATTTGCCACGGCGAACGCTGGTATAAAATCAGGCGATAGTGAAGACGCAACTCTTATTCTTTTAGAACCTGAAACTGTAATTGCCGGTTTATTCACCAGCTCAATGACGCGATCTGCGCCCGTAATTGATTGTCAAAATAAAATTGGCATCAACGTTGCGAACACAGGGGCTGCAATAATTATAAACTCGGGTAATGCAAATGCTTTCACGGGTCGACATGGTGAGTTGGCGGTTAGAGAAATCATTGCAGAGCTTTCAACAAGAGTGCAGATACCAGTTGAGAGAATATTCTCATCATCAACGGGAGTAATAGGTGAGTTGCTAGAATATCAAAAAATAATAAACGTGTTCGATCATCTGGTTGACTCGCTTCACGGTTCAAAAATAGAGAATGCTGCTCGGGCTATAATGACCACAGATACCTTTCCTAAGGGTAGTAGTGTTAAAGTCAGTTCGAGTGGAGGCAAAATAACAATTTCGGGCATTGCAAAAGGGTCAGGTATGATCGCTCCGAATATGGGCACAATGCTAGTATATATTTTTACAGATGCTCTAATTGATAAAAATGATTTGCAGTCAATTGTTTCAGATTTAAATGAGGAAACATTCAATTGTATTACGGTTGATAGTGATACCTCAACTTCTGATACTTTATTAGTTAGTGCAACTGGCAAAAGTGGTATTCAAGTGACTAAAAATGATCTGGACTTTCGTGAGGGATTGCGAAAAGTGATGCTTGATTTGGCGCATCAAGTCGTATGTGATGGAGAGGGGGCAAGCAAGTTTATTGAGGTTAGTGTCACTGGTGCCGTAGACCGAAAAGAAGCTAAGTTGCACGCTATGTCTATAGCCAATTCTCCTTTGGTAAAGACTGCTATTGCTGGAGAAGATCCAAACTGGGGAAGAATTGTTATGGCAATCGGCAAGTCAGGTGCATCTGCTGATAGAGATAAATTGTCAATAAGATTAGGGGATATTTTGGTAGCAGAAGATGGATGGGTATCCCCACATTATAAAGAGTCCGATGGTGCTGCATATATGAAGCGCCAACGTTTGAATTTAAATGTTGATTTAGGCATAGGTACAGGTAGTGCAAAGGTTTGGACCTGCGATCTGACTGACAGGTACATAGAAATAAATGCAGACTATAGATCATGAAAGTTATAATAGTATCAGCGGTTGCACTTATTGATCGAGATGGAAGAGTTTTAATAGCCCAAAGGCCCAGTGGGAAAAGCATGGAGGGTTTGTGGGAATTTCCCGGCGGTAAAATTGAGCCTGGGGAAACTCCAGAGGATGCCTTAATTAGAGAACTTTATGANGAACTAGGAATTGAAACCTGGTCAAGTTGTCTAGCTCCCCTTACCTTTGCCAGTCATGGGTANTCAGATTTTCATCTATTGATGCCNCTTTTNGCTTGTCGAAAGTGGGAGGGAACACCCAAAGCTAAAGAAGGTCAGAACTTAAAATGGGTGCATGTAAACAGCTTAAAAGAATTTCCAATGCCAGCTGCAGATATTCCACTAATATCGGTTCTTAGAGATTGGCTATGATGTTAATCTAGGTTCCGCTCGATTTCTTGTCGCTCAAAAATCTCAATGACATCATCGTTTCGGATATCCTCATAATTCTCAAAAGCCATACCGCATTCTTGTCCTGATTGCACTTCGGGCACCTCATCNTTNAAGCGCTTAAGTGTTTTAAGTGTACCCTCATGTATGACAACATCGTCACGCAGTAAGCGAACGCCAGCGCTACGTCGCGCAACGCCCTCTGTTACTATACAACCTGCAACTTTACCTACTCCAGACACTTTNAACACTTCTTTNATTTGAGCATANCCTATGAAATTTTCACGGATTTCTGCTGATAGAAGNCCACTTGCNGCAGCTTTGANATCATCAACTAGGTCNTAGATCACAGAGTANTATCTGACTTCAACACCCTTTTGATTTGCGACCTGACGAGCAGAGGTGTTCGCGCGTACATTAAACCCAATTACTGGTGCATTAGAGGCTTCGGCTAGGCTTACATCTGTGTTTGTAATAGCTCCAACACCATAGTGTAGCACACGAACTCTAACTTCATCATTTCCAATCTTTTCCATTGCTTGTACAATTGCTTCTGCAGAACCTTGCACATCAGCTTTAACTAAAATTTGAAGCTCTGAAACATTTTTGTCTTCTTTAGCTTTTGCCATCATTTGTTCNAAAGTGGATGCCCCAGCAGTAGCTCGTTTCTCCTTTGCAACTGCAATTCGGTAGTCTGCAATCTCTCTCGCCTGGGCTTCAGTTTCAACAACGTTCAAAACATCACCAGCTTCGGGTGTCCCATTTAATCCTAGCACTTCGACGGGTACTGAAGGTCCTGCGGTATCAACACGTTTGCCCTGGTCATTGATAAGTGCTCTCACTTTACCCCATTGTTCGCCTACAACAAAGATATCACCCTGTTGCAAAGTCCCGCGTTGAACTAGCACGGTTGCTACGGGTCCGCGTCCCACATCTAGTTGAGCTTCAATAACTGCACCCTGAGCAGCCCTGTCTGGGTTCGCAGTAAGTTCCAATATTTCTGCCTGTAGCGCTATAGCTTCNAGTAATTCATCCAATCCAGTTCCATTTATTGCCGAGACTTCGACATCTTGGACTTCNCCAGAAAGNTTTTCTACNATTACTTCATGTTGAAGTAGATCAGTCCTNACCTTATCTGGGTTCGCTTCGGTTCGGTCAACCTTGTTAATAGCAACAATCATTGGAACATTTGCAGCCTTCGCATGATTTATTGCCTCCACTGTTTGTGGCATGACAGCGTCATCTGCAGCTACCACTAAAACTACAATATCGGTAACTTGAGCACCCCTTGAGCGCATGGANGTGAATGCAGCGTGCCCCGGAGTATCAAGAAAGCTTATGATATCACCTCGTTTTGTCTCGACTTGGTACGCCCCGATATGCTGTGTAATTCCGCCTGCTTCTCCAGCTGTTACNTTGGTGTTTCTAATTGCATCCAGCAAAGATGTTTTGCCGTGATCTACGTGCCCCATTATTGTTACTACTGCTGGTCTGGGCTTTAGATCAGATTCAGCGTCTTTCACCTCATTGATAACATCCTCGACGTCTGCATCTGAAACTCTTACGACTTTGTGTCCAAATTCTTCGACGATTAACTCTGCAGTATCGGCATCAATTACTTGGTTCTGNGTTACCATCATACCCATTTTCATAAGCGCTTTTACAACTTCTGCTACACGCTCTGCCATTCTATTTGCTAATTCAGAAACGACTATGGCCTCAGGTATTTGAACGTCTCTTACAACTTTTTCGCGCTCCTGCATTTGGCCCATCGCTTTTTGACGTGCTCGTTCTTGTTTGCGCTTCATTGCGGCCATTGATTTTTGTCGACCGCCTTCACCCTCTAGGGCTTGACTTATAGTTAACTTGCCAGATCTTCGACCAAANCCTTCACGACCCTTTGTGTTTCGTCTTTCACTAGGTTCATCCTCGCGAGTTTTCTTTCTTTGTGCTGACTGAGGGTTTTTTTGCTCTTTCAGCACAGTTTCTGGGTCACCTTTTGGTACAGGCGAATTAAGGGCAGCCTGTTTTGCTAATTCCTCGGCTTCTACTCTTGCCTTTTCTTCATCAGCTTTTTTGCGAGCCCGGTCTTCAGCATTTCTTTGTTCTTTTTCTTTAGCTTCCTGCTCAGCTATTCTTCTGTCGCGCTCTTCTTGCCTATTTTGTTCTTCAGCTATCCGTTCCGATTTTTCTTCTGCTTCGCGGGCTTTTGCAGCTTGCAAAGCTTTCATCCGACGTTCCATTTCTGCATCTGTAACACCAGAAGGTCTTGCACTAGCCGTTTTCTCTGTGGCCTGTGTTCCATCCATAGGTTTTGCAGTGCCAGATTTTGGCACAACTACCCGTTTNCGTTTGGTTTCGACAACAACACTCTTGCTACGTCCGTGGCTAAAGCTTTGTTTGACATTACCTGCGCGGGGTCCACCCCGCAGACCTAGAGTTTTTTTGCCATCACTATCGCTCATTTAGTTGTCTTTTCCTTTCAGGTGATTTTTCACCAAAATTCNGTCGAAGACCTGTTAACCGGTGCGCCTCCTGTACTATACGTTTAGCTAAACCACCAGATGTAACTGCACAATGAATTGCATTTTGTCTCCCAAATGCCTCTCCCAATTCCAATGAGCTTAAGCAGCCGATGAATTTTGTTTTATCTGGCGTGCTAAGTTTTGACTTGCCCCTACCAGAACCATCATACGCTTGTATCAGTAGTGAAACTCTATCTTTTAAAAGCCACTCCTTTACCTTTTCGTAGCCACATACTGCTTGGCCAGCTTTACGTGCCAAACGAATAAGATCTAGTAATCTTTTTNATTGGAGGCATTCTATCTCAGAAATTAAATTCTCTTTCACTTTTAAAGTTTTTTTGGCCGACTTCTCAAAAAGATTTTTTTCTATAGCCAATTTCAAAGATAATTGATTAGCCGAGACCCATAGACCCCTTCCTGGTAATTTTGCAGCCAAATCGGGCAGAACTTGACTGTCCGGGCCGATTATAAAACGATACATTGCGTCTCTATCCCCAATTTTACCAGTTGCGATACACTTTCTTTCGTTACCCTGTAGTGTATCTTTATGCTCAAAAGTGTCTGTCATGTTAGCTTTCTTGTAAATTTTCCTCTTCAGCTTCAGTAGAATTTACTGGCGAAATTTCATCTGGGTTTACCCATCCCAGAATAACTCGTGCTGTCATAATTAGATCTTGGGCCTCTTCAAGAGTGACGCCAAAAGTTTCCAAAAGTCCGTCATCTTTAACTCTTTCACCGTCAACCGTTGTCCAGCCTCCCGCGAGTTCCCAGTCGGCGCATTTTGCAAACTCTTCAACATTTTTTATTCCATCATCAGCCAGAGCAAGTAGCATTTGTGGAGATAGCCCATCAAAGTTTAGCAATGCTTCCTCTACACCCAGATCGCGCAATTTGTCTAAAGCTTCCTGGGATTCTTTCTCAAGGAACTCACGAGCGCGGGTTTGNAGCTCACTGGCTGTCTCCTCGTCNACCCCGTCAATTACCATTAACTCATCTAATTCGACGTAAGCTACTTCTTCCAAACTCGCGAAACCCTCAGAAACAAGGAGTTGGGCAAAAAATTCGTCTAAATCCAGAGTACCCATGAACAAAGTAGTTCGCTCTTCAAATTCTTTTTGGCGCCGTACGGATTCTTCAGCCTCAGTCAGGATATCGATATCAAGATTAGTTAACTGACTAGCTAAGCGAACATTTTGCCCTCTACGCCCAATTGCAAGAGATAGTTGATCGTCTGGAACAACGACCTCAATTTTCCCAGCCTCTTCATCCAAAACAACTTTACTTACTTCTGCAGGCTGCAGAGCATTCACCAAAAATGTTGGTTGGTCCTCATTCCATGGAATAATATCGATTTTTTCACCCTGCAATTCGTTTACAACAGCTTGAACGCGGCTGCCTCGCATTCCAACACAAGCTCCAACGGGATCAATTGAGCCATCATTCGTAAATACTGATATTTTTGCGCGTGATCCAGGATCTCTTGAAACCGATTTGATTTCGATTATTCCCTCATAGATTTCGGGAACTTCCATTTTAAATAGTTCAGCCATAAATTCAGGCGCTGTTCTCGATAAAAAGATTTGAGGACCTCTCATTTCTCTTCTTACCTCTTTTATGTAGCACCGTATCCTGTCTCCGGAGCGGTAACTCTCACGGCCAATTTTTTCATTTCGCCGAAGCATTGCCTCGCCTCTTCCAACATCAACTATAACGTTTCCGTATTCCTCACGTTTCACAACACCGTTAATTATTGTACCAGCACGATCCTTAAACTCTTCGAACTGTCTGTCACGCTCTGCTTCTCGCACTTTTTGTAAAATTACTTGCTTAGCCGATTGAGCTGCGATGCGTCCCATGTCCACTGGAGGTATTTCCTCAATGAATTGCTGTCCAACTTCTGGGTTTTCCATATATTGCTTGGCTTGTTCCACGGTCATTTCAGCTTGGTAATTCTCTAAAAGTTCTTCTTCTACAACTGTGCGAACACGTCGGAATGTCGCTCGACCAGTCTTTCTGTCAATAGAAACTTGTATATCCATTTCAGAGCCGTAGCGTGATTTAGCTGCTCGCGCTAAACTTTCCTCCATAGCCTCCACTACTAGACTTGGGTCGATCATTTTTTCGCGTGCTACAGCTTCAGCTGTTTGCAACAATTCTAACTGATTTGCGGAAGTTATAGCCATTTTCTACTCCTCATTATTTTCCAACTGGGTTTCAATTTCGTCAAAGTTTTCTTCATTCAAAATCCCTGCCTTAGTATTTTTCTTAAGCATTTTTTTAATTAAATCATCCGATAAAACTAATCTNGCATCTGATAGCCAAGTAAATTTTAAACCAATGGTACCTTCCTCAAGGTTGATAAGCACTTCATCATTATTTACCCCAGCCAAAACGCCTCTAAACCGTCGTCGTCCATCAATTAGTTCCGTTGTTTCTACNTTGGCTTCAAAACCTTGGAATGAGTCAAAATCTTTTATTCTTGTAAGCGGTCGATCGATGCCAGGGCTTGAAATNTCNAATGTATAATTTTCTGGTATTGGATCCTCTACATCTAAGATTGTCCCGACTGATGTATTAATTTCTGCTAACTCATCAACTCCTATTTGACCGTCTAAGCGATCAGCCATAATCTGTAAGGTGCTAGGATTACCNNTGGATAATCTAACTCGNACCATTTCNAATCCNAAATCCTCTAAAATTGGATTTAAGAGTTCTGCAAGTTTTTTATCCATATAGGATTTTGCTATTAAGTTGTTAATCATTATCTCANACAAAAAAACGGGCCTGCGGCCCGCTGCGTTAAATCGGTGGAGTGTAGGTTGCCCAACACACCGCTGTTGNGCATCGTATAATTGTAATCTTCTCTATTTGCAAGTGTTCAATTTTGAAGTTGTCAGTCACTTTAGCTACATGATAAAAAGTAAGCATAAGAAATGGATAGTGGTTTTGGAATTAAGCTCTCAGGAAATAGATGCAATTTTGTTATCAATAAAGGTGTCAATTTGGTCTGTTGTCTTTAGTTTATTACCGGCCGTCTACATCGCCTATGTTTTATCTCGAAAAAAATTCTGGGGCCGACAGGCACTAAATGTCATAGTTCATATTCCATTAATACTACCCCCTGTAGTTACCGGGTACTTTTTATTGCTTTTATTCAATCGGACTGGGATAATCGGGCGTTTTTTAGATACCTATTTTGGCGTCACTGTAGCCTTTCATTGGTTTGGCGCTGTGCTTGCTGCNGCNGTTATGTCTTTTCCATTGATGGTTCGAGCCATTAGATTAGGGTTTGAGAGTGTTGATCCAAAATTAGAAGTGGCTGCTTACTCATTGGGTGCAAATAAGTTTATAATCTTCCTAACAATAACTTTGCCATTAATTATCCCAGCTTTAATAACGGGAGCTGTTTTAGGTTTTGCAAAATCAATGGGAGAATTTGGAGCTACAATCACCTTTGTATCAAACATTCCCGGGCAAACCCAAACAATACCATCGGCCATTTTTGAATTTTTGCAGATTCCAGACAATAACTTTATGACATTAAGGTTAGTCTGTCTTTCNTTACTGATTTCTATTGGAGCGTTATATATTTCTGAAGTTCTCGCCAGCAGGTTGAGCAGAAGAGAACAGAACGAATGAGTATAGCTGTAAATATTGAAAAAACTGTGGGTGACTTNCAGCTCNATANAGAATTTTATGCTGACATTGGTATAACTGCAATTTTTGGACCTTCGGGTGCTGGTAAATCAACGCTGGTGAACCTTATCGCAGGATTAGTGAAACCAGACTCCGGTTATATAAAAATACTTAATGAAGTAATTTTTGAAAGTCAGCAAAAAATTAATGTGCCCGCTAACAAGAGAGGTATTGGTTTTGTCTTTCAAGATGCAAGGCTATTCCCACATATGAAGGTTGAGAGTAACTTAAAGTATTCAAATAGATTTGGCCGAAAGGGTCACCTCAGCTCATTTACAGAAATTGTGGAAGTGCTAAATTTAGCACAAATTCTTCATCGTTTACCCGGAAATTTATCAGGTGGTGAGAAGCAAAGAGTGGCGATCGGTCGGGCTTTGCTGAGCAATCCAAAAATACTCATTCTGGATGAGCCCTTGACCGGGCTTGATGAAGGTTTGAAAGCAGAAGTAATCCCTTATTTAGAATTCGTGCGTGATAATTTTAAAATACCAATCCTTTATATAAGCCATTCTCAATCTGAGGTTGTCAGACTTTCTGATAGAATTGTAGTTCTTGAAAAAGGCAGGATTCTCGAGCAAGGAAAGACCTTGCAAATATTGTCTAGTTTCAGTGTTGCAAAGAAGTTGGGTTTAAGAGACCTTTCATCTTTTGTTGAGGCTAAGGTCTCAAAACATGCATCCGATGGCATTACAGAACTAGATTTTGCAGGTTCTAAATTATTTTTGCCCAAGATCGATGCAATTTTAGGTAGCAAAGTTTATTTAAGAATCCTTGCAAAAGATATAACACTTGCAATCGAAAAACCTAAAAAGATATCGGCTCTTAACATTTTGCAGGGCAAGGTGGATGAGGTAATTCTAGGGAATGGACCTGGTGCTATTGTNGGTATTGAAGTTGGAGGTCATAGNCTAACAACAAGAATAACGCAGCGTTCTCTTAATGCAATGAATTTAAAGCATGGCCAAACTTGTTTTGCATTCTTAAAAACTGTTTCTGTCGCTACTTCGGATGTTATTACTTAAAATTTTCTTTTTTAAACCTCGTATACACTCCCTCAGGAAGATTAATGGCAGCACTTAAGTCCTTTAGCTGNGCCATAGAAAATGTGATTTTATTAATTTTATCAGTACGAGCGTCATATTGTTCAATTGTTACGCATTCAGAGAAACTATTGATGATAAGATCTTCTTGTAATTGAGCAGTTCCTTCATCAACTAAAGTTATGACTGTTGAGTCAAATTCATGTTCGATCGAAAACATCATGGCCCCAGTTTATAGTGTGATTTACACTATCGTAGTGCACTAATACTTTATAATTCAATAATCAAAGCTCTATTTTGGTTCTATTTTTTTGCTATAAACATCAGATTATTAGCAGGCATTTCAATAACTGCTTCTGGAGATAGGTNATTTTCTTCGATTTCATCAAGTATATCAAAGTCGTCTTTATACCCGATTTCTTGGTCATAATTGATCAGTGAGTTGTGAAACTTAAAATCTTGATCGCTTATTAGNTCACCACTTCTCATAAATGGGCCGTAAATCATAAAATAGCCATTACTTTTCAGCGCAAATGAACTTTCGCGAATNAGATTTTTCATTTCTCTATTACTTATGAGATGGAAGATATTAATCGTGATTATTACGTCATAACCATTAATTTTTTTGGCCCAGTTGGAGGCTGTGACATCAAGNAATAACGGNGTTCTAATGTTCTCATGGTCTCCTTCTTGGATATAGGCCTTGATGCTATCTAAACGCTTAGGATCAATATCACTTGGTTGCCATTCAAGATTATAAAAAGTCTTAGCGAAGTATGTGCAGTGCTGACCAGTACCACTTGCAAGCTCCAAGACTTTTCCTTTCTCCGGCAGATATTGAGATANAACTTCCAGTATCNCGGAAGTATTTCTTGCAGCAGAATCTGAATATAATTTTTTTTCTCCAATATTTGCAACCTGGCTGGCTGTTAGTGGTAAGTTTTCCCGAAGTGGCATTAAAATCTTCCTGGCAAAAGGGCCTCAAGTATTTCGCTATCAACTGATACGTTTTTTTCCAGTAACAAATCGGACAATAACTGACTTGCGGCTGCTGCTGTTTGGAAACCATACCCTCCTTGACCTGCAAACCAGAAAAAAGAAGAGTTATTTTTGTCTGGTCCTATCACCAAATTTCCATCTGGAGCAAAGCTTCTCAAACCAGCCCAGTTAGATAGCATGCGGTTGATTGGAAAATTTACTACGCCCTGAAAAGACTGAATGCCAGCCGCTAACGTTTCATCATCTGCCCATGCGTCGTGAGCGCTGACCATTTGCTTGTCAGCNGGTGATATTATAAGATTTCCTGCATCGGGTTTTGCATACCAAGTCTCTCCGACACCATCGAGCATAGGCCAATTTTGNACATCGACTCCCTTTGGTGCCTGCATTCTAGCGATAGAGCGTTTATATGGANTTATATTAAGTTTTGNGATCCCACANAACTCTGCAACCTGATCGGCCCAAGCTCCAGCTGCATTTATCANTATGCTGGCCGATAGNTCACCATTTGAGCTTTTTATTTTCCATTTATTATTCTNAANATAAGCACTAATNAGNTTTGTCTTTTTTCTTATCTNAGCTCCATTTTCNAAGGCAATTTTTNTNTAATATTCAAAGAGTTTGTTTGTATCAATATCGTAAACATCAGGTCTGTAGGCTTGTCGTGTGATCCCTTCTCGTTTCAGAGAAGGAAGCAGTTGGAAAGCTTCATCGAATGAAATATGTGCTAAGCCTAGATCCCCGGCATCAGTTTGAAATTCTTTCTCTTCACCGTATTTGCCAATTAATAACAAGCCTCGCTTTTTTAAAAAGCCTTGGCTTTCACTTTTAAGAAAAGTCAAGCTTTCTTTATTTAGCTCTTTTGTGACCCTGTTACCATAATCCTCGATAAATGTTGCAGCAGACCTCCCCGATGAATGATAGCATAACTCGGGTTCTGCTTCTAATAAAGTTACCTTTAAATGGGGTGCTATTTGGGCACATGCAGCAATGCCGGCAATTCCTCCACCGATTATTACTACATCTGTCATTAGATTGGTTCCAACGGTGGTTTTAAAGCCCCCATAAACTTATGGGGGCTATTAATCTTTTTATTGTGGAACGTCACCCTTTATGCCTTCGACATAAAAGTTCATGCCCAAAAGAGTTCCATCGTCTGCAGTTTCACCTGCAGCTAGCCATACCGAACCGTCTTGCTTATTAATTGGTCCTGTAAATGGATGATAATCTCCCGAGGCAATTGCATCTTTCATAGCTAGTGCTTCTGCTTTTACATCAGCNGGAACNGCAGAAGTAATTTCTCCAATTCCAACCATGCCAGGTCCGATACCATCCCAGGTATCAGTTGAAGTCCAAGTTCCATCTAGGACAGCCTGAGTTCTGGCAATATAGTATGGTGCCCAGTCGTCAATAATGGATGAAACTCTCGGCATAGGTTTGAACATTGCCATGTCCGAAGCTTGGCCAAAAGTTATAACGCCACCTGCTTTTTCTGCAGCAGCTTGTGGTGCAGTTGAGTCGGTATGCTGTAATACGACATCGCAACCTTGTTCGATTAAAGCAGTTGCAGCATCAGCTTCTTTTGCAGGATCAAACCATGTGTAAATCCAAACTATATTAAATTCGACATCGGGGTTAACCTTCCTGGCATGTATGAATGCAGAGTTAATTCCTCTTACAACTTCTGGAATTGGAAAAGATCCGATATAACCAACTTTGTTTGTTTTGGTCATCTTCCCTGCAATATGACCTTGAATAGCTCTTCCTTCNTAAAACCNAGCCGAATAGGTCGAAACATTGTCAGCTCGCATATAGCCAGTGGCATGTTCAAATTTTACATCTGGAAATTTTTTTGCAACGTTTATCGTTGGTTCCATATAACCAAATGAAGTTGTGAANATTAAATCTGCTCCNTGTAGAGCCATTTGGGTCATAACTCTCTCTGAATCTGCACCCTCTGGAACCAATTCTTGGTAGACAGTTTCTACTCTATCACCGAAATGTTCTTCTACTGCCAGCCGGCCTTGATCATGCTCATATGTCCATCCATAGTCACCAACTGGTCCCACATAAACAAACCCTACTTTGACATCGGCAGCCAAAGCCGCTGCCGCAACTCCGAGCGAAGCTATTGCGCCAGCTATTACAGATTTTATGTACATATATCTCTCCCTAAATTGAAATAGGCCTCATGAAGAGGCGTGAAATGGTCGTCCCAGGGATGCGGGCGCTCCCTGATTCCCCCGTGATGAAATAATAACAAGAACTACAATTGTAATCAAATACGGTGACATTGATAAGTACTCGACAGGTATAGAAGCTCCAGCCGCCTGTAAATTTAGCTGTAATACTGTCACACCGCCAAAAATATAGGCACCAAACAAAACACGCCATGGTCTCCAGCTAGCAAAAACTACAATTGCTANCGCAATCCATCCTGCACCGGCAGTCATTCCTTCNGTCCATTGTGGAACTCTNGCCAGNGAAATATATGCGCCTCCTAAGCCACTGGTGGCACCACCAAACATTATAGCAAGCATTCTTACCCGAACGACCTTGTATCCAAGCGCATGAGCAGCGTCATGATTTTCACCTACCGCTCTCAAAACCATTCCGGCATGCGTGTATTTTAAAAACCACCAAACCNAGGTTACTAAAAAAATAGAAAAATAAATCATTAAATCGTGTGAAAATAGCATTTTTCCTAAAACAGGGATATCGCTAAAGAATGGTATTTCCAGCGCCTTGAGAGTTGGAGATTTCATCCCCTCATAGGGCCGTCCCAACAACGCAGATAAACCTAAGCCTACTAATGTCAGGCCAAGGCCAGTCGCTACCTGGTTAGATTTTAAATATTGCGTGAGTATGCCGAATATGATTGAAAATATTCCTGATATAATGGCTGCGCAAACAAACCCTAATAGAGGTGTGTCAGTATTCACCGCTACNATAAAGCCTACTACNGCTCCAACAATCATCATACCTTCTACACCGAGATTTAATACACCAGATTTTTCTACAACTGCTTCCCCGATAGCTGCCAATAAGATGGGCGTTGCGGATACCATCAGGGAGGCTATNAGAAGAGCAGGATTGATACTAGAAAAGTCCATTATTTATTTGCTCCTATTTTAACTTTATAGTTTGCAAACAGATCTGTTGCGAGAAGGAAGAACAGAAGCATTCCTTGAAATAACTGTATAGACGCTCCAGGCAAACCTAGCATTAACTGTGCTAACTCACCTCCGATATATGTTAGNGCGATCAATAAGCCNGATAGAAATATACCAATAGGATGTAGNCGCCCAAGAAAAGCGACGATAATTGCGGTAAAGCCATAGCCTGAATTAAATTCAATGGTTATCTGCCCAGATGGTCCAGATACTTCAAACATTCCAGCGAGACCTGCAAGTGCCCCGGAGATGCCAAGACAAAAGACAATATTTGCAGTTGGATTTACTCCAGCAAATTTAGAAGCTCTAGGTGCCTGCCCAGTTAATTGAATATTAAAACCTTGAATATGTTTGGTTAGAATGATGTAGGAGAAAATTACTGTTATAAAAGCAAATAAAACGCCCCAATGCATGCCTGAGTTAGCGATAATTTCAACATTGGCCGCNCTTGCATAATTTTGTAANTTGCGTGAACCTGGAAAGCCATATCCATCAGGGTTTTTTAAAAGGCCCTGACTTACAGAGGCNAGTATTGACTCNGCTACATACACAAGCATNAGTGAAACTAAAATTTCATTGGTATTTAGCTTTGCTTTTAGCAACGCAGGGATCAATCCCCAAAGGAAGCCGCCAAGCGCACCAGCGATGATCATCAACGGAAAGATAAGTTTACTTTCCATAGGGTAAAAAGCTAGCGCAACACTTGCTCCAAAAATAGCACCCAGAATATATTGACCTTCAGCTCCTATATTCCAAACNCCTGCCTTAAATCCAAAAGAAAGACCGATAGCTATTAAGATTAAAGGGCCTGCTTTTACAAGTAACTGTGGGCGAGAGTAACTTGCAAAACTTGGATCAAACAATGGATCCCAGAAGATAATGCGTATTGCTTCGAAAGGGTTTTCGCCTAATGTGGCAAATAGAATACCTCCAGAAATCATTGTAATNAAGACTGCTAGNAAAGGAGATAAGTAAATCCATTTTTGAGATTGTTGGGGACGTTTTTCTAATTTAAACATTGCGCACTTCCAGGTCTTTAGCCCCTCCCATCATGAGGCCAATTTGTTCCATAGACAGGTCGGCAGTTTTTTCTATCCTAGATAAAGCTCCACCATTTAAGGCGGCAAACTGATCACTGATTTCCAATAGCTCATCTAGATCTTGTGAAATGACTAAAATTGCTGCGCCATTCTCTGAAAGTGTCAAAAGCGCTTGCCTTATGGAAGATGCAGCAGCAGCATCTACACCCCATGTTGGTTGGTTCACAATAAATACACTNGGATTCTGTAAAATTTCTCTGCCAATAACAAATTTTTGTAAATTTCCTCCAGAAAGTGATCCAGCGGTATTTTGGGAACCGGGAGTTCTTACATCAAACTTTTTTATAACTTTTTCCGCAAAGGCTTTACTCTTCTTCCAATCAATGAAGCCACGAGAGACCAGATTTTGAGAATTTTCAGCAGTAATTAATGTATTTTCGATCAGGCTCATGTTAGGCGCAGCGGCGTGGCCTAGGCGCTCCTCTGGTGCAGAAAGTAATCCTATTTTTCTTCGTTGGTTAGGATTGAATTTAGTAATATTAATTCCATTNAAACNAATGCTGCCATGCTGNGAGAATTGCTCACCTGACAAANCCGCAAATAATTCATCTTGNCCGTTACCAGCAACNCCGCCAATACCAAGTATTTNTCCTTGCCTCAAATCAAATGTCACATTGGTAAGCGAAGTCCCGAACTGGCTCTTACTAACGCAGCAAATATTGTNCACATTTAGCATAACCNGCCCAGCAGGTTTATTTAATTTTTCTGGGGCTTTGATAGTAGAGCCAACCATCATTTCTGCTAATTTTTTTGTGCTTGTTTTCTCTGGTGTGCAGGTATCAACTTTTTTTCCGAGACGTAAAATTGTCGCTGTATCGCATAATTTTCTTATCTCTTCCAATTTATGACTGATGTAAAGAATGGAGGTGCCCTCAGATCTTAACTTTAGAAGAGTTTTAAATAATATATCTACTTCTTGTGGTGTCAAAACGGATGTTGGTTCGTCCATCACTAATAACTTTGGNTTTTGTAATAGGCAGCGAATAATTTCTACTCTTTGCCGCTCTCCAACCGACAGCTCACCAACTGTCTTTGCTGGGTCGAGTGGCAGTCCGTAAGACTCTGATACCGATTTTATCTTTTTGCCTAAGTCCCTTTGGTTTGGGGGATTATCCATACCTAACGAGATATTTTCAGCAACACTCAATGCCTCAAATAGTGAAAAGTGCTGAAAAACCATTGCTATGCCAGCTTTNCGAGCTTCGCTTGGAGTTCCTGGTTTGAAAGGAACTCTATTCAATAGCAATTTACCACTNTCCGGTTTCACTAACCCGTAGATTATTTTTACTAGCGTGGATTTTCCCGCACCGTTCTCTCCGAGCAAGGCATGAACTTCACCAGTATTTATATCAAAAGAAATATCGCTGTTGGCGATCACGCCAGGATATGTCTTTGAGATTCCATTGATCTCAAGCAATTTTTTGATCAAGAATTAAACCCTTTTGCATCTGGTGATTTCTTTCCATCCAATTTACTACAACGCCCAAAGCGATTTGTTGAGGATGCTTTCCATATTTTTTGTATCCTATTGGACATTGAATTCGGTCAATTTTGTCTTTGCTGTGCCCAAACGATAAAAGTTTCTTTTTAAAACGAGTAAATTTTGTTTTTGATCCAATTAAGCCAGCCCATTGAAAATCATGGTTTAAAATCTTATCACAGATCTCTAGGTCGATTTTGTGTGAGTAAGTCAATATCAAATGTTCAGCATTTGGTTGCGCTCGCTTTATAAATTGTTCTGGTGTTTCATAAACTATTTTGTAGACATTAGAGAGTTCTAAGTCTGGAAACCTGCTGCTTTCTGTATCTAGCCAATAAATTTCCAGGTTTGGCAAAGGGGCCATAAGCGATAATATTGCAGAACCTACGTGCCCAGCACCCCATATCCATATCGGCACCTTCGCAGCAATAACTTTCTCAATTAGCCAGTCCTCNGAAAGTTTGTGGTCAAAGTCAATAGTCTCTGTTTTATAGTTTCTGACGAACTGTGCTACCGTTTTTGGAGTCTCCGTTGTACTCGAAAGTGATCTTACATTTAGGTTCTGATCTTTCAAATTGGAAACATCTTTTTCATCATAATACTCGGTTACTAATTTTACAAAACCACCGCAGCACTGCCCTAATTCAGGGCCCAGCGGATACGACCTAAGTTTTGTCTTCTTTGTTTCTAAAATTTTACGTGCAGCTTTTATCGCCTCGAATTCAAGAGTGCCGCCTCCTATTGTGCCATGTGTGCCGTTGGCCCAGACATACATTTCGGTACCAAGGCCCCTTGGTGTAGAACCTTTTGTCTCCAGAATTAAGACTCTAGCCACCGGTCCGTTGTTTTCTATAACCGTTTTAAAGGTNCTGTAATCAAGTGCCATTTACACGCCTGACTGCTCTTAGTATATTTTCAGGTGTTGCTGGAGCATTTAGGATTGGCCATTCATTGCCACAAGCAGACACTGCATTTCTTAGAGCAAGGAATACAGAGATACTAAGCATAAAAGGTGGTTCTCCAACTGCTTTTGATTTGTAAATCGTATTTTCGACATTCAGATTATCAAACAATCTTACGTTAAAAATTTTTGGTCGATCAGATGCACAAGGAATTTTATAAGTTGATGGTGCATGAGTTTTTAACTCGCCCCTTTCATCCCAAACAAGTTCTTCGGTTGTGAGCCAGCCAACGCCCTGTATAAATCCGCCTTCAATTTGACCGATATCGATTGCTGAATTTAAGCTATTTCCCGCATCGTGTAATATATCACTCCTCAATAATTTGAATTCACCTGTTAAGGTGTCTACAACCACTTCTGAGACTGCGGCACCATAAGCAAAATAGTAGAAGGGTCGACCTTTCCCTTTGATTCTGTCCCACTGCAAATCAGGTGTTTTGTAAAACCCAGTTGATGAGAGGCTAATACGCTGTGTGTATATTTCGTATACGGCATCCTCAAAAGATATATCGAAGTTACTACCCCTCACTCTTCCATCTTCAAATTTAACATCATTTGTATTTGGTCGATATTTTTCAATGAAATGCGATGAAATCCTAGCACAAATAATTTCACAGGCCTCTTTTACTGCCATACCATTCAGATCACTTCCAGAGCTGGCTGCTGTTGCTGAAGTATTTGGTACTTTTGCGGTATCAGTGGCGGTTATTTGCACTTTTTTTATTGGTATCCCAAAAATACGTGCAGCTACTTGAGCGACTTTTTGGAAAAGGCCTTGACCCATTTCGGTGCCACCATGATTAATTCTCACAGAGCCGTCATTATAAACGTGAACTAATGCTCCTGCCTGATTAAGCTGAGTAAGTGTGAAAGAAATTCCAAACTTAACCGGATTGAAAGCTATACCTCGTTTTAAGATTTTATTCTCTTTATTCCACTCTGCAACTTTTGTTCTGCGGGTATAGTATTCCGAGCTTTCTAAAANTTCATCCATCATTTCATGAACTATGAAATCTTTAATTTCCATACCATAATGAGACGTTTGGGGTTTCATCCCATCTTTGATTTTCTTTTCACTGGTNTAGAAATTGTGCTTCCTTACTAAANNAGNATCCAAATTAAGTGAAAAGGCTATGTGATCGATTATATTTTCCATGCCGATCATACCTTGTGGTCCGCCAAAACCTCTGAATGCAGTTGCACTTTGGGTATTGGTTTTTAATCGGTGGCTTTCCACCCTAAAGTTTGGAATGTGATAACAATTGTCAGCATGCAGCATAGCTCTATCNGCAACTGGCAGAGATAGATCCTGTGACCATCCACAGCGAACATAATGTTTNACATCAAGTGCTTTGATACTNCCTAACTCATCAAAGCCAGCTGTGTATTCTATTCGAAAATCATGGCGTTTGCCGGTGATTTTCATATCATCATCGCGGTCNTATCGCATTTTTACAGTTGAATTATTTCGCACNGCTGCGATTGCGCAAGCACATGCTAGGGCATTTCCTTGGCTTTCTTTGCCACCAAACCCACCTCCCATTCGACGGACTTCAACTTTAATGAGGTTCATGTCTAGGCCCAACGTTTCAGCAACTTTGTGCTGAATTTCTGTGGGATGCTGGGTGGAACTATAAATTACCATTTCACCGTCGTCTTGTGGGGACGCTATCGCTGCTTGACCTTCAAGGTAGAAGTGTTCTTGACCACCTAATTCAAGGGTGCCTTCAATGGTCATTGGTGAACTCTTAAATGCTGAAAAAACGTCACCCTTATTATATACTCTTGGACCTTCCTCAAAGCGACTATCCAACTTAATAGCTTGCTCAATGCTTATGATTGGTTGTTCTTCAGCATATTCAATAACGGCTAAAGTTGAAGCATATCGTGCCTGCAAATGTGAATTCGCAGCCACTATAAAAATTGGCTGGCCAATAAAATTTACAGATACATCGGCTAGCAAAGGTTCGTCATGTGCATTTGGAGCAACATCATTTCCAAATGGAAGGTCTTTTGAGAGTATAATATCTACAACTCCAGGTGCTTCCCTAACAGCCGAAAGATCAATCGACTTTATTTGACCTTTGGCTATGCTGGATAGACCAAAAGCAAGATGTAAGGTTTTTGCTGGAAGTGGAATATCGTCAACATAGCGAGCTTCACCAGTAACATGCAACTTCGCTGAGTCATGAGGTATGGCTTTATTCATACTTATGGTTCCACCTGTTGAACATTTGTATTTGAACCAAGAGTTTCATAATAACAACGAAGTAATAAATTNTGAGCTGAAGTTTGGCGGTATTCAGAAGAGCTCCGCAGGTCGGACAATGGAGTAAAATCTTTTTTTAAACTATCGCTGCTTGCCCTTAATACTGTTTCTTCCCATGGTTGATTTAGTAATTTACGTTCTAAATGGAAAGCCCTCTTCGGTATTCCAGCCATCCCACCAAAAGCAATCACGCATTTTTTTATTAAACCATCATCTAAAATTATATTAAAACAACCACAGACAGACGATATATCTTGATCAAAACGCTTGCTAATTTTATAACATTTTGTCGCCATATTTGTTTTAGGAATAATTAGGTACTCTAAAAACTCGCCTTCCTTTAGATCCTGTTTTTTATAATCAAGAAAAAAGTTTTCTAACTTTATTGTTCGCTGTCCTTTTGCACTCCTTAGGATGAGTTTAGTTTCCATAGCAATCAATGCTGGGGCACTATCACCTATCGGTGAGCCATTTGCTATGTTTCCTCCCAGGGTCGCAGCATTTCTAACTTGTGTAGAGCCATATCTGGTAAGCAATTCTGCAAATGATGGTGCATCGGCGGAAGCCCACTTACGCAGTTTTTCGATACTAACTCCTGCTCCAATTTGCCATGCATCTGGTAGTTCTTCAATATTACAAAAATCAGATATTTGATTTAAAAAAGCAATATTTGTGAATTTTTGGAATTCTTTATTCACCCATAATCCAACGTCAGTTGCCCCGGCAATTAACTGAGTATTTGGCTCGCTCTGTAATATTTCTGCCAACTCTTTTTTTGATTTTGGTAATTTTTTGGATTCTGATTTTCGAAGTTCAGCTAGTTTCTGAAAATCTTCTTCAACCCAGCTTGGTTTTTTTTCATTTTCAGCCGCTCTAGCTGCTTTAATAATCGGATCATAGCCAGTACATCGGCAAAGATTGCCAGCTAGGGTTGTTTCGTGATCCTTGTCTCCGTTAATACTTGCAGCAACCATAGAGGTAATAAACCCTGGAGTGCAAAATCCACATTGTGAGCCATGAAACTCTACCATTTTTTCTTGTATTTTATGGTTTTTAATTCCCTCTACAGTTCGAACTGCTTTACCATCAAGCTGAGGAAGAAATAGAATACATGAATTTAGAGGTTTGATTGCCTTTTCTTTATCGATAATGATAACAGTGCAGGCTCCACAGTCGCCTTCATTACAGCCTTCTTTTGTTCCAGTAAGCTGATTGTCAATTCTTAACCAATCTAGCAGAGTTTTAGTCGCATCAACCTCAGTTAAAGCGACTGGCTCCCCATTAAGAAGAAACCTGATATCCATCCAGAATACCTACCGCCTTACCCTAGTATGCTTATGATGTACCACCTCGATGCGGTGTAGAAATGGCCACCAAATATTTCCTCTTCATAAAAAGAACCGAAAAATTTCCTTTTTTCAAGTATGAAATTTAATTGTTTCAAGGCCTTTAGTTTTTTTATCTCGCACAATAAACTAAANGTATGAGCGGCTTTCCAAAATATATTCATCTGCGTGTACATACAGAGTATTCTCTACTCGAAGGAGCAACGCGCTTAAAGAAACTACCAGAACTTTGTAAGGCTAATGATATGCCTGCCATTGCACTGACAGAAACCAATAATTTATTCAGTGCGTTAGAATTCTCAGTTCTTTTTAAAGATAATGGTTTGCAACCAATTATTGGTTGCCAAATTGATTTTAGATTTACAGATATGGGTTCAGAGAGGTGGGCTCGAACGACTGCCCCAATTGTGCTACTTGCAAAAGATGAACTTGGTTACAAAAATCTTATGAAACTAAGTTCTGAAATGTATGTTCAAAATGATGATGAAAAGGTAGAAATCTCCATCGAAACATTGGAGAGACATGCTGACGGTTTGATATGTCTCACAGGGGGTTCTAGAGGCCCCCTGGGCCAACTGATCCTGGCGGCCCAAGATAAAGCCGCGAGAGATTTACTTTTAAAATTTCAAAATATTTTTTCTGATCGCCTGTATCTTGAATTGCAAAGGCACCCGCAAGGAGCTGGGTTGCCCAAAGAGGAGAATGATACAGAGCCTTTTTTTATCGAAATGGCATATGATTTAAGTATCCCATTGATTGCAACAAATGATGTATATTTTGATAATATAGAGATGTATGAAGCCCACGATGCTCTTTTATGTATCGCTGACGGTGCTTACGTTGATCAGCAGGAGCCTCGCAGAACTGTAACTAACCAACATTATTTTAAAACACAGGAAGAAATGGCAGCTTTATTTGCTGACCTGCCGGAAGCTTTAGAAAGTACAGTAGAAGTAGCACAGCGTTGTGCTTTTATGGCCACTTGCCGTGACCCAATCCTTCCATTATTCGCGAGTGACGAGATAACTGAGCTAAACAGACAGGCCAAAGACGGTTTGAAAAATCGATTAGCAATTATTTCGCATGCTGCGCCAGTTTCTGAGTATGACGAAAGATTAGACTTTGAACTCAAAATTATTGAGCAGATGGGTTTCCCTGGTTACTTTTTGATTGTCGCGGATTTTATAAAATGGGCAAAAGAAAAGGACATACCAGTTGGACCGGGTCGTGGCTCTGGAGCAGGGTCACTCGTTGCTTACGCACTCACAATAACTGATCTTGATCCTCTAAGATACAATCTTCTTTTCGAAAGATTCTTAAATCCAGATCGCATATCGATGCCAGATTTTGATATAGATTTTTGTATGGATAGGCGTGAAGAAGTCATCCAATACGTTCAACAAAAATATGGGCATGATAAAGTTGGTCAGATTATAACATTTGGCGCCTTGTTGTCTAAGGCAGCTATTCGTGACATGGGCCGCGTCTTGCAAATGCCATATGGACAAGTTGATCGCTTGGCAAAACTTATCCCTATAGAAGGGGTCAAACCTTTAAGTATTGAGCAAGCTCTTGCTGAAGAACCTCGCTTAAAAGAGGAAGCAGAAAGAGAGGAGGTTGTTGATCGATTGCTCAATTATGGTCAAAAAGTTGAAGGTCTTTTGCGAAATGCTGCTACTCATGCAGCTGGCATAGTGATTAGTGACCGCCCATTAGACGATCTTGTGCCTGTTTATAAAGATTCGCGATCTAATATGCCTGCAACCCAATTTAATATGAAATGGGTTGAACAAGCAGGGCTTGTTAAATTTGATTTTTTAGGTTTGAAAACGCTCACTGCCATTCAAAACGCAATAGATCTAATAATTGCTTCAGGACGTTCGCTGCATCAATCAGCAGATGGTCGGCAATTATTTCAACCGATAGAGAATGCTGAAAATCAAATTAATACCATACCTCTAGATGATAAATCGACATACGATTTATACGCATCCGCTAAAACTGTTGCTGTTTTCCAAGTGGAGAGTTCTGGTATGATGGATGCTCTCAAAAGAATGAAACCTACATCTATCGAAGATATCGTGGCCCTGGTTGCTTTATATCGACCCGGACCAATGGAAAATATAGCTACCTATTGTGATGTAAAGAATGGTGTAAAAGATCGCGTATCAATACATCCTATGATTGATCATATTCTTGAAGAGACTCAAGGCATAATTGTTTATCAAGAGCAAGTCATGCAAATAGCGCAAATCATGGCTGGTTATTCACTTGGTGAGGCGGACTTACTAAGGCGCGCGATGGGCAAAAAGATAAAAGCGGCAATGGATGCTGAACGGCCAAAATTTGAAGCAGGTGCTAAAAATAATGGAATATCTACAAAGAAAGCCTCAGAAATATTTGATTTATTAGAAAAGTTTGCCAACTACGGATTCAATAAATCGCATGCAGCGGCTTATGCTGTAGTAAGTTATCAAACAGCTTGGTTGAAAGCAAATCATCCTCTTGAATTCATGGCAGGTGCTATGAACTGTGATCTACATTTAACAGATAAGCTTTCACAGTATGTCGATGAGGTCAGAAAAGGTTTGAAATTACCTTTTATTTCTCCCTGTGTGAATCGTTCTCAACCAAAGTTTTCTGTATCAGAAAACTCTTTAGTTTATGGATTAGCAGGATTAAAAAATGTTGGCCTGGAAGCAATGGGTGCACTCGTAAACGTTAGAAATAATGAAGTTTTTGTAAATTTATTTGACTTTGCCAGACGATTAGATTTGCGAAAAATTGGTAAGCGTCCTCTCGAAATGCTTGTGCAAGCGGGAGCTTTTGATGTTCTAGACAATAATAGACATCAGGTATTTAAGAGCCTAGACGCATTGGTAGCGTATTCGGCGGCTATTCATGATCAGAAGATGTCAAAGCAAGTATCGCTCTTTGGTGATGGAGGCGATGATCTGCCTGAACCCGTATTACCTTCGGTTTCCGACTGGTTGCCTGCTGAGCGTTTGTCACGTGAATTTTCAGCTATTGGTTTTTATGTTACGGGGCATCCACTCGACGACTATAAATCTGCTTTTAAAGTAAATCAGATTCTTACAATTGAAGAGGTTGAAGAAAAAGCACTATCAGGCCCGTGCTTGGTAAAAATTGCTGGTGTGGTAGTTGGCCGGCAAGAAAGAAAATCGGCCCGGGGTAACAGGTTTGCTTTTGTTCAGTTAAGTGATTTTACCGGGAATTTCGAAGTTACTTTATTTTCTGAGGTCTTGGAGAAATCCAGAAATAATCTCGAAAGCGGGGCTAGGATAATTTTAACGGTCGAAGCATCTCTTGAAGGCGAACAGTTAAAACTGTTATGCAGATCCATTGCAAATATTGATGAAGCTATTTCAACTGATACATCGCATGGAATTAAAATTTTTGTGGAAGATAAGAAAGTACTTCCATCTATAATATCAGTATTGNATCAGGCCTCAGAGAATAAAAAAATTGTATCCAAGGGCCCGATCCATTTATGTTTAATTGATTCTGGACTGCCAGGGGATGTTGAATTGGATACTGGCCTTAACTGCGATACAAGCCCGCAAATCAGGGGAGCAATCAAAAGTTTAGATGGTGTCTTAGATGTTCAAGAGATTTAGACATTTATATGAAAGTAAAATCGATTTTTATCGCGAGAATTTTTTATGTTTGATCCGTTTCGGTTCCAACGCATCTGGTCCTAAGCGACGTTTTTTATCTTCTTCATAATCTTCAAAATTTCCTTCAAACCACTCGACATGTGCATCCCCTTCGAACGATAATATGTGGGTGCAAATTCTGTCCAAGAAAAACCTATCATGAGAAATTACAACTGCGCAGCCGGCAAAATCTACCAGTGCGTCTTCTAAAGCTCTTAATGTTTCTACGTCCAGATCGTTTGTTGGCTCATCCAAAAGCAATACATTGCCACCTTCCTTAAGCAGTCTTGCCATATGAACCCTATTACGCTCACCCCCAGATAAAAGCGATAACTTCTTTTGCTGATCACCACCTTTAAAATTGAATGATGAACAGTATGCTCTTGAGTTGACTTGAGCATCTCCTAATTCAATTATTTCTGCACCACCAGAAATGGCCTCCCAAACAGTTTCGTTATCCTGTAGATCATCCCGGGATTGATCAACATACGATAATTGAACTGTTTCCCCCATAGAAATATCACCGGTGTCAGCTGCTAATTCTTTTGTGAGCATTTTAAATAAGGTAGATTTTCCTGCGCCGTTTGGACCAATTACGCCTACGATTCCTCCTGGAGGTAAAGAAAAGCTTAGATTTTCAATGAGTAACTTATCGCCCATAGCTTTATTTAAATTACTTACTTCGATCACCTTTGATCCTAATCTAGGTCCATTAGGAATTACAATTTGAGCTTTTGTTATTTTTTCCCTCTCAGATTGGCCTGCTAAGTCATTATAAGCATTAATCCGCGCTTTTTGTTTTGCCTGGCGCGCTTTTTGACCTTGCCGCATCCACTCAAGTTCACGCTCTAAGGTTTTCTGTCGGCTCTTATCTTCTCTCGCTTCTTGCGCAAGCCTTTTTGCTTTTTGTTCCAACCAACTAGAATAGTTTCCCTCGTAAGGTATCCCTTGGCCTCGGTCTAATTCCAAAATCCACCCTGTAATATCATCGAGAAAATATCGGTCATGGGTTACAATTAGAATAGTACCGTTGTAATCGATCAGATGCTTTTGCAACCAAGCTATTGTTTCAGCATCTAAATGGTTGGTAGGTTCGTCAAGTAATAACATTTCAGGAGCCTCCAACAGCAACTTGCAGAGTGCTACACGACGGCGCTCGCCTCCTGATAGGCTCCCTACATCAGCATCATCTGGAGGACACCTCAAGGCTTCCAACGATACATCAATTTGACTATCTAAATCCCACAAATTTTCAGCATCAATTTTATCTTGTAATTCTGCCATTTCATCTGCTGTGTCATCTGAATAATTCATGGCTAATTCGTTGTATCTATCGAGAATGGCCTTTTTAGGAGCGACACCGAGCATTACGTTCTCACGAACAGTGAGTGCTTCATTTAATTCAGGTTCTTGTGGCAAGTATCCGACTTTAGCACCTTCAGCGGACCAAGCCTCTCCTTGAAATTCTTTATCAATACCAGCCATTATTTTCATTAATGTTGACTTGCCAGCACCGTTAACGCCCACAACCCCAATTTTTACACCTGGTAGAAAAGATAAATGAATATTTTCAAAACATTTCTTCCCTCCAGGGTATGTTTTTGAAACGCCCTGCATGTGATATACGTATTGATAGGAAGCCATCTGAAACTCCGAAACTTTAAAACTAGTAGAGTGATAACCTGATGATACTTTAGGGGCAATACTCAGCAGAAATAAATAGTATAATGAAGAAATTGACGCTCTTGCTTTTTGAAAATAATTCTGGCTTATGGAATTTATGGAAATTCCTTTAGCTTCTAGACGACAGAAGATTGGCCTTCTCGGGGGCTCTTTTGATCCAGCTCATGAAGCTCACGTGCACATTAGTAAGTACGCACTGAAATACTTTGATTTAGATCAAGTGTGGTGGTTGCTTACACCCTCAAACCCCTTAAAGAGAAATGATCCAAGTCCTGTAGGTGAGAGATTACGCGTTGCTAATCTATTGGTTGAGCACCCTAAAATCTTTGTTACTAAAATTGAGAATGAATTAAATACAGTATACACCTCTCAGACCTTAAAGTTAATTCAGATAAGATGTCCAAATGTTAGATTTGTTTGGCTCATGGGAGCAGACAATATGATACAATTTGATAAGTGGATGAATTGGAAAGAAATTGTATATCGTGTTCCGATTGGAATTCTTGCAAGACCAGATCATACCTTGGCGCCTTTAAAATCCAAATTGGCAAAGGCATTTTCATCTTACAGATTGAGAGCTAATCAATCCCGTGACCTCGGAAACTTGAAAGCACCATATTGGTGCTATAAAAACCTACCCTTACTAAATGTATCATCGTCGCAAATTAGAGCGTCATGAAGGAATAGTTTTATGCCTAGCCCTGGAGCCCGTTTCAATTGCGGCGGCGTGTAACCTGTCGATCTTAAATTCGTAACGTATTTCCTCTAACAAACGTAATTCAGTCTCAAATATTAAGCCATCAGCAGCGGCAACGTCACAGCACAAGGCATAAGCTGTTTCATTCAGTTCTGCAGGTAAATTTTCTTTAACTAGGCCGAATAGGGCATCAAGACCTTCTTCTTGTTCGAATAAATCAAAAACTATCTGTGAAACGGTATTTAACCTATCAATGTCATATTCTGCGAAGATTGGCAGGTTATTAACCGCTGATTGAATCTTTACTAGCTCAGAAGTTCTAATTGTTTCGTCTGATACAGATATTGCGACCATGAGTGCAACCAAACAATCTTGAGCTGTCATCGCATGTGAGATTTCGCGTGTCATTTTTTTGCTTTCTTAAACAATGCTTTTCCCAGAATATTGACCATTCCTGAATGTATCAATAGGAAGCTTACTACTGTACGATATTTATTCAGTGAATATGGAGAATTATGATGTCTGAAATGCGTGAGGCTGGTTTGACTTCTAAATCATGGCCATTTGAGGAGGCCCGCCGAGTATTGAAGCGCTATCANAATGCTCCTCCAGCGAAGGGTCATGTCCTATTCGAAACAGGTTATGGGCCATCTGGNTTACCTCATATTGGAACCTTTGGTGAGGTAGCTAGAACGTCTATGGTCATGCGAGCTTTTCGTGAGATTAGTGATATCCCCTGTAAATTAATCTGTTTTTCGGATGATCTAGATGGTATGAGAAAAGTGCCACAAAATGTCCCTAATCAGAAAATGTTAGAAGAAAACCTTCAAAGGCCGCTGACCTCCGTTCCTGATCCTTTTGAGAAATACGAAAGTTTTGGCCAGCATAATAATGAGCTTTTGAAAAAATTTCTGAATACCTTTAATTTTCAGTATGATTTTATAAGTGCAACAGAATTCTACCAATCAGGTAAATTTGATAAAATTCTGATTAAAGCAGTAGAAAACTATGATGAGATAATGTCTGTGATGTTGAAGTCACTTCGGGATGAGCGGAGGGAGACTTACTCGATTTTCCTACCTATCCACCCAGTGACTGGAAGAGTTCTGTACGTACCGATGAAAGAAGTAAATTCAGACAATAGTACTGTCACTTTTGCTGATGAAAATGGAAAGGATTGGACCCTGCCTGTGACTGGTGGAAATGTGAAATTACAATGGAAACCAGATTTTGGTGCTCGNTGGGCAGCNTTAGGTATAGATTTTGAAATGTATGGCAAAGATCACTCTACGAACACCCCAATTTACGACAAAATTTGTCGAATACTAGGACACCGTCCGCCCGAGCATTTCACTTATGAACTGTTTCTTGACGAAAATGGGCAAAAAATTTCAAAAACAAGTGGGAATGGTGTGTCTATTGAGGACTGGCTGAAATATGCTAGCAGTGAATCCTTATCTTATTTCATGTACCAAAAGCCAAAAACTGCGAAACGCCTTCATTTTGATATAATTCCAAAGATGGTTGACGAATATCATCAGCAATTAAGAGCGTATTCAAATCAAGATTTTTCGGGAAAACTAAATAATCCTGTTTGGCATATTCATGGTAATAGTGTGCCTAAATCTCATATGGCTATTCCGTTTTCTATGTTATTAAATCTTGCTTCAGTTGCTGGAGCAGAAGAAAAAGAAACTCTATGGGGGTTTATAAAACGCTATCAATCTGAGGCTACTCCAGAAACACATCCCGACTTAGATCAGGCTGTCGGTTTTGCTGTCGCGTTTTACAATGATTTCGTTAAACCAAATAAGATCTACAGAAAAGCTAGTGAAGTTGAGCGAGAAGCTATATTAGATTTAAGGGAAAAATTGGCTAATTATAATGGTGATCTAGATGCGGAGTCTCTCCAGAGTGTTGTATTCTCTTGTGGTCGAGAACGTTTTGACCCGCTGCGTAAATGGTTCCAAGCACTTTATGAAATATTGCTAGGCGCATCCCAAGGTCCTAGATTTGGTGGTTTTATAGCCTTATACGGGATTGAAGAGACAATCGCCTTAATCGACTCTGCACTAGAAGGTAAATTTTTGTAATAATTGATATCGATTAAATCCGCTCTATCTATTGGGGTGGAGGATATAATATGTGGAAAGTTATTACATTTGCGATTTTTACAATCTTTGCTGCTCAGGTTAGCGCAAGCGGCAATGACGCGATAAAGAGGACTATTGAAGACCAAATAGCCGCATTTAAACTCAATGATTTTGAGACAGCATTTAGTTTTGCTACTCCGTTTCTTAGGGAAAAGTTTGGTAGTGCAGAGAATTTTGGAAAAATGGTACGTAACGGATACCCTATGGTATGGCGCCCATCCAAAGTAATCTTTTTGGAAAATGAAAGATATCATCATGGACTGGCACAAGTAGTACAAATCGTAGATGCAAACGGTAANTCGCATTACTTGCGATACTACATGATGGAATTTGATGGTTCCTGGCGCATAGGTGGGGTTGAATTTCTACCTGCATCAGACTTTAGTGTATAGTCACTTAGACCTTTCTTCTACTTTTACCTCTGTACGCTCTTGTGCCCCCTTTCCCTGCAGTTGAGCGGCCGGGAACTTTTTCATTTTCAGCTGCATTGATTGCCGATTGACGTGCTAGTGGATCATCAGAAATAGCTAACTCAACTGTTTCAAGGCGTCGAACCTCATCTCGTAATCGTGCAGCCTCTTCAAATTCTAAGTTTTCAGCAGCTTTAAGCATATCAGTGCGAAGGCCATCCAAGACCGCTTGTAGATTAGAACCACCCTGTAATTTTGTATCAACGTTCGCGGTTACCCTAGATTGGTCAGTGTCCCCTTTATAAAGACCTGCCAGTATATCCTCGACATTTTTTTTGACTGTTTCGGGCGTAATTCCATTTTCGAGATTGTATGCTTGCTGTTTCTCACGCCGCCTATTTGTTTCTGCTAGGGCACGCTCCATCGAGCCGGTTATCCGATCGGCATACATTATAACTCTTCCATCAACATTTCTTGCTGCGCGGCCAATTGTTTGGACCAAGGATGTTTCAGATCTTAAAAATCCCTCCTTATCTGCATCCAGGATAGCTACCAATCCACATTCAGGAATATCCAAACCTTCTCTAAGAAGATTTATTCCTACCAGTACATCGAAAGTACCTAGTCGTAAGTCACGGAGTATTTCAATTCTTTCGATAGTATCNATGTCAGAATGCATATATCTCACCCTGATACCTTGCTCATGCATGTATTCTGTCAGGTCTTCCGCCATCCGTTTTGTCAAAGTGGTTACAAGGGTTCTATAGCCGGATTGAGAAACCTTTCTGACCTCATCAAGTAAATCGTCTACCTGCATCTCTACTGGTCTTATTTCTACCTCGGGATCTAACAACCCGGTAGGTCTGATAACTTGCTCAGTAAATATTCCAGTGGTTTGCTCAAGCTCCCATTTTCCAGGTGTAGCCGAAACGTAAATTGATTGCGGCCTCATAGCATCCCATTCCTCAAACTTGAGTGGACGATTATCCATACAAGATGGTAAACGAAAACCATGCTCCGCTAATGTAAATTTTCGTCTGTAATCGCCGCGATACATTCCGCCGATTTGAGGTATACTTACATGGCTCTCATCAGCAAAAACAATTGCATGATCCGGAATAAATTCGAAAAGTGTTGGTGGAGGTTCTCCTGGGTTTCTACCCGTTAAATAGCGTGAATAATTCTCTATCCCATTACAAACGCCTGTTGCCTCAAGCATTTCTATATCGAAATTTGTTCTCTGTTCTAGCCTTTGAGCTTCCAATAATTTTCCGTCAGCAACAAGTTGGTCCAACCGNATTTTTAATTCTTTTTTNATGTTTACTATGGCTTGCTTCATTGTAGGCTTGGGCGTTACATAATGAGAATTTGCATAAATTCGAATTTTATCGAAGATGTTGGTTTTTTGTCCGGTAAGAGGGTCGAATTCTATTATGCTTTCCAAATCATCACCAAAGAAAGATAGTCTCCAGGCTCTATCCTCCAGATGAGCAGGGAATATTTCAAGTATGTCACCCCGAACCCTAAAAGTACCTCTTTGGAATGCCTGATCATTTCGTCGATATTGTTGAGCGACTAGATTAGCAATAACCTCCCTTTGGTTATAAATCTCGCCAGCGATTAACTCCTGTGTCATTGCACCGTAGGTTTCGACCGATCCAATACCATAAATACAACTTACAGATGCAACTATAATTACATCGTCTCTCTCAAGTAACGCTCTGGTTGCAGAGTGTCTCATACGGTCAATTTGTTCGTTGATCTGGCTTTCTTTCTCAATATAAGTATCAGATCTTGGAACATAGGCTTCGGGTTGATAATAGTCGTAATAGCTAACAAAATATTCGACGGCATTATCTGGAAAAAACCCTTTAAACTCGCCATAAAGCTGAGCAGCTAANGTTTTGTTTGGTGCTAGAATTATTGCTGGTTTTTGCGTTTCTTCTATCACTTTAGCCATGGTAAAAGTTTTTCCCGTACCTGTTGCTCCTAATAGAACTTGGTTTCTTTCGCCTCCTAAAATTGCAGCTGATAACTCTGATATAGCGGTCGGTTGGTCTCCTGCAGGGTCAAAGTCTGTATCCATTACAAAGCTTTTACCACCCTCCAATTTAGGCCGAGGTCCCAAATGATCCTTTGTAATAACGTTGATATCAGTCATCCTCTAGTTGTCTCTCTTTCAAAGGATATGTTCATAAAACTTTTGTTACTATTTTTTGATTAGATTTGTAACTTGCTCATGAAAATTAAATAGAGCATAAAGTAATCATTAAAAGAGGGTTTCAAAATGACTGTCAAAATCTTCAGGCCGGCGAAAACAGCAATGTCCTCGGGTTCGGCAAATACAAAATCTTGGGTTTTAGAATTTTCGCCATCGGCAGCTCGCGAGGTTGACCCATTGATGGGCTGGACTTCATCTGTTGATACGCAGTCACAAATTAAATTGAGTTTTCCGTCCAAGGAAGCTGCTCTTGAGTATGCCAAGTCCAATGGATTGCAATTTATTGTGTTGGACCCGCAAAAGCGTCGTCCAAATATTAGAAAGAGAGGGTATGGCGAAAATTTTGCAACAGATAGAAAAACTGTTTGGACCCACTAGAACCTTCTTCGGGGTTCTTTAATACTATCTTCTGCCGAATAATCGCTCTATATCACTCATCCTGATTGAAATATGGGTAGGTCTTCCGTGGTTACATTGTCCCGAATTGGGCGTGTTTTCCATTTCCCTTAGCAGGGAATTCATTTCTTCAGTTCTTAACATGCGCCCTGAACGAATTGACCCATGGCAAGCTATCCTTGACAATACTGCGTTTATTTTTTTCTCTAAGGTGTCTGAATTTTCAAGATCTGTTAGTTCATCAAGAATATCAAAAATCAATTTTTTTATATTTTCTGAATTCAAAATTGCTGGAATTTCTTGGACCGCAATAGAGTTTATACCGAACTGATTTATTTTAAGCCCATATCTACTTAGGTTATCCTTGTATTCCATCAATACAAGAATTTCTGGTTCTGAAAATTCTAGAATTTCTGGAACTAAAAGTGCTTGAACTTCGATTTTATTGTCTTTGGCTTGTTCTTTCAATTTTTCGTATACTAAACGCTCGTGTGCAGCATGTTGGTCGATTATCACGATTCCATCTTCGTTTTGTGAAATAATATAGTTCTCACCGAATTGAGCAATTGGCGCGCCTAAGGGGAAACTTCCAAATTCTTCTATAAAATTCACATGTTCATCCTTGGTTTGGAAATCACGAGCGGATGGCTTCCATGTTTCTTGAAAAGCAGGCTCAACATCTCTTGTGAAAAAGCGTTTATTGCCGTTGTAATCCATATTTTGTGAGTTTTTAGTAACCTGTTCATTATTAGCACTAGGCATTTGGTGAGTTTGCTCGCGCATAGCCCCGAGGGCTGCCGTCGATAGAGTGCTTGATGACCGATGGCCCTCTATTGCGATCACCTGCCTAATCCCTGTCACTATTAAACTGCGTATTCCTTGAGGGTCTCGGAAACGCACTTCTGATTTTCCGGGATGGACATTTACGTCCACAAAGTCGGGTCTGCAATTTATGTAAATTGCCGCTGCTGGAAACCTATCACGCGGCATGAAGTCTGAATACGCCGCACGCAGTGCCCCGATAAGTTGTTTATCTCGTACCTGACGGCTGTTTACGAAAAAATACTGCATAGCATTTGATGCCCGCGCATAAGTCGGCAAGCATACATACCCAGTCAAATTTACATCTTCTCGAGTTACATCGATAGAAATAGAGTTTTTTGAGAAATCTTGACCTAAAACTCTTGAGAGACGGTTTTTTATAGATGCTAAAGAAACATCTTTCTCTTTCTGAACCTGAAGTATCTTCCTACTTTTACCACCAGTTTTGTCTATTAAGGTGAAGGCGACATTTGGGGTAGAGATGGATAAACCCTTAACAGTGTCGGTAATAGCTTTTAGTTCAGATTTAGTTGAGCGAAGAAACTTTAACCTAGCTGGAGTGGCATAAAACAAATCCCTTAACTCAATTGTTGTTCCTAGAGTTCTTGCAGCTGGCTTGATATCCGAAATCTTTCCACCGTTTACATTGATTTCATGTGCCCCATTACCGTCATTGTGTGAGATTATTCTTAGTCGGCCTACTGCCCCTAATGAAGGCAAAGCTTCTCCCCTGAAACCAAAACTATTAATGTTCAACAAATTATCATTTGGTAACTTTGAAGTCGCATGTCTTCTAAGTGCTATTGGCAGATCGATGTCTGACATGCCGAGCCCATCATCAATTACTCTAATCAGTGTCTTGCCGCCATCTGCGACTTCGATGGTAATATCACTACATCCAGCATCAATTGAGTTCTCGATTAATTCTTTTACTGCTGATGCAGGGCGTTCTACCACTTCGCCAGCCGCAATTTTATTTATAACAGTTTCGTCTAACTGTTTGATCACATTCTTTTGGCTTATTTTGTGGTCATATTTGTTCATACCACAATCACTAGCATGTAAATGTCCGATTCTACCAAAGAAAAATGTAANATTTTAGCAATGAGATACGAACTGCACAGCTCGTTTACCTGCCATACGCCCGGTAGCTAAGCAAGTGGTAATAAGGTACCCTCCAGTTGGAGCATCCCAGTCTAGCATTTCTCCGGCACAAAATATTCCTGGTCTGCCTCGTAACATAAAATTTTCATCGATTGAGCCCATTTTCACTCCACCGGAAGTGGAGATTGCGGTTTTGATTGGGCCAGTTCCATTTAAAGGGATTTTGAGAGATTTTATACTTTTAGTAAGCAAAGCTGGTTCTTTNAAAACATCCATGGCAAACTCTCTTAATATAGCTTGCTTTATCGGCTCAAGTTTTAGACGTTTCCGGAGAATATTTGAGCTGCTAGATTTTCCCCATGGTATAGTTAACAGTTTAAGGATTTTATCATTGTCCCAGTCGGGTAGTAGATCAAGTATAAGGTCTTCTCCTTTTTTTAATTGTGCGGATAGTGAGTAAATTCCTCCCCCCTCTATTCCTTTTTGTGAAATGATTATTTCTCCGCGTGACGATTGGCTCCCAGCACTTAATTTGATTGATTTAAGAGGTTGTCCAAAATATTTGGACATTTTTATAGACCATTTTACTATGAAGCTACAGTTTGAAGCTTGAAAGCTTTCTAATTCAGCTGGGTCAAAAAGTGATTTCCAATCACCATTGGACCCCAGTTTAGGCCAGCTTGCTCCACCTAATGCTAAAACAATTCCGTCGGCAGACTTATTTAATAATCCTTGTGGTGTTTCGAAAGTAGCGACCTTATTTGATATAGATTTTAGCTTCCAGCGATTTTGACGTGAAACACCCAGTTCATCGAGTCTAGATATCCAGTTACGCAACAACGGAGATGCTTTCATTTCAGTAGGAAAAACGCGGCCAGTTGATCCGACAAAAGTTTTTATACCTAGCGAATTCGCCCATTCAATTACTTCAATTGGTCCAAATTCTTCTAATGCCTTCTCAATCGTAGTATTATTATGGATAATACGTGTTTGAAAAGTTATGTCATCTTCGTGCATGGTTAAATTGAGTCCGGACTTTCCAGCCATAAGGAATTTTCTACCAAAAGTTGGCATTGAGTCCGCAAGAGTAACTTCCACACCGCTACGGCTGGCAAAATCTGCAGCCATTAGTCCTGCTGGACCTCCCCCTACTATGAGTATTTTTTTATTAATCATTNTTAATGTTTACATTTAANAGTGGAGGGTGTCGTTACTTTTTCGCAATGAGTGAATATCAATAAATAGCTTTCTGATTAGAAATAAAAATAAAAAATACTAGCTTTTTGTTATGATTATATGTGGATTATGTAACCGGCCTATCCCTCTTGATGCCCCCCAAAGTGTGCATCACTTAATTCCCAAGTCGAAGGGAGGCAAAAATGGTCCNACCGTTACCCTTCACCACATATGCCACAAGGAAATTCACATAACTCTGTCTGAGGCTGAACTNGCGCGAACTTATAACAATATAGAGGTNTTGAAAACGCACCCTAGGCTAGCAAAATTTATCTCATGGGTAAAAAAAAGACCACCAGAATTTTTGTCAAAATCGCGGGTGCGAAAAAAAAAGTAACTATGGTATCATTTCTTTAATCGCAGATATTTGGCCCCTTTTTGAATTTGAAATGCCTAAACACAATTCATCAATTCTGGATAATATATTATTCCCAGCGACTATCTCATCAACTAGCCCAAACTCATAGGCTGTTTTGCAAGTAAGTTTTTGGCCTGCTAAAAGTATNAATTTAGCTCTAGAAGAGCCNCAGATTTTGCTCAAACGCAACGCATCACTAGGTTGGGGTAAGTAGCCCAATTTCACAACTGGATAGAAGAAAGAGGCTTCTGGGACACTGATCCGCATATCACAGGCCAATACCATTCCCATAGCTCCGCCTGCAACCGTACCGTTTATTGCCGCAATAGTTACACATGGCAACCGGTGTATCGTATCAGATAAAAGCTCCCATTTAGGTGAGGTTGCTAAATCTTTTTTTTTCACTTCATCTAGGTCTGCACCGGCACTAAAAACTTTACCCGATCCTGTAATAATTAGGGCCTTATTTTCATTTGAAACGCCCGCTATTTCGATCATTTCATCAAGCATATTCGCTGTTATTGCGTTGGCTTTCGACGTACGATCAATAGTAATGTACCGTATATCGTCCTTTAAGTGTGAGGTTATCATACCATACCTATTTGTTGTCTTATAGCTTCGTCTCGCAGACTAACCTCTTTTCCCAAATATTCATTTCCAGGATAAGACGCTAACCAAACCAACGCTTTTGCGGGCCACTTAGGATCAATATGCGCTGACCACTCTAACTGGCTAACCTGATTAATTTTGCTTTTTTTTATCTCTCGCTGCATGTTTGTAGCAACTGTTCCTGGCGATAAGCCAATCGAGCGAATACCATATTGGCGATACTCTAAGTCCACGCAGCGAATTAGCATGTTCACAGCCGCTTTAGATGCGCAGTAGTGGCTCCACGCTTCTAATGGATTATGAGCGGCGCCAGAACTCAAAGTAAGGAAGGTTCCACCACCGCTCTTTAACATGGAAGGAATTGCTAATTTGAAACCGTAAAAAACGCCTTTTAAGTTCACATCTATGATATTGTTCCAATCTTCGATCTTGATATCCACAAGTCTTTGGATTGGCTTTATTCTTCCTGCGTTATTAACAACTATATCAATTTTCCCAAACTCATTTAATGTCTGCGAAATCATTTTTTCTACTTGCTCGGGTTTAGCAATATTCAGAACATGTACTCTTGCAGCAGATCCAATCTCGCGCGCAACATGCGCCAGTTTTTGTTCATCTTGCGCTGCTAATATGACAATTGCTCCCTTTTGGGCAAACTCTTTTGCGCTAGCAGCGCCAATACCGCGGCTTGCGCCAGTCATTATTACAATTTTCCCACTTAAGTTCATTTTTTGGCCAATTTNTTTTCTAATTACACGTATCTGGGTTGACGATAGACTAAGCAAACCCCAGATTAAAGCATATGTTTTTATGAGAAATATGATGATATCTAAGAAGCTTTTCACTGGTATAGTCTTCGTAATCTGTACGTTTGCCTACTCTCAAACTTATGCACAAATGACTGCAACAATTGTTTGGGATGAGATAAAGCAAATCGCATCAGAAAACGGATTTAAAATTTCTGCTATAATAAACCAAAGTGCAGAAGGCATTGATATTGAAGAATTTTCTTTAATTAACAAAGCTTCAGAAAATAACGAGTTTGAAAGGTTAGAAATTGAGTTAGTAGATATTGCGCTTTTAGAAAGAAGTGACGGGTCGGTGGAAATTCGGCCTGATTATGATCAAGAAATAACGATAAAAGTATATGAAGGTAATGGGGTTTCATCCTTTGTTATCAACCCTCTCAGCGACAATACAAATATGATCATAAGTGGAAAAGTTGGAGCACCCGATTTCCAGATAAGTTCTTCACTCTTGGGTGTTGAATTAAACGAATACGAGTTGTCATCAGGATATCAAGGCAATGAACTATTTGAAGCGCGGATAACTTTAGATGGTTTAAATTCAACTCAAGCGTTTGCGGGAACAAAGCAAAATAATCCAAAAAGTTCATTTAAAGCAGATTTTGTAAAATTATTCTTAAACTTTGATATACCAGATGAGCAAATGACAGGACTGATAAATTATCAACTAGAAGATATACTAGTTGTTTCAAGACAAGATAATTCAGTATCATCCAATTCCGCAAATTTACAACTTCTATTAGAAAATGGTTACAATGCTTTAGGCTCTTATAGTGTTGGAAAGGGCTCTGTTGAGTTCGATCTTTCAAGCCCAGACGGGAGTTTAAAGGGTAGATTGGCATCGGAGAAGTCTAATGTTAGTAGTAGCCTTACAGAGGATGGCCTTATTTTTGATGCATATTTCTCAAACGGACTTCTTAAGTTGAGCGCATCTGTATTGCCAATTCCGATAGATATATCTGTTAAAAATGCCAATTATGGAATTACTTTGCCGCTGATAAATAAAGATAAGCCACAGAATTTTGGTGTAAGACTTGGTATTTCTGATTTGCTTATTGCACAAGATTTATGGGGGCTATTCGATCCGAGTAATAGACTTTCAAATGGTCCAATAAATGCTAAGATTTTTTTATCTGGTAAAGCTAACTTGTTTGAAAATCTAACAGAATTGAGTACTGACTTTTATGAAGAGAATTACTCAAGTCAAATTCCTCTTGAAGTTGAGGAAATCCATCTTGAAAAGTTAGATCTTTCTATTATGGGCACGTCTTTACGAGGACAGGGAAAGTTAACTTTAGATAATGAGGATCTCATTACCTACGATGGATATCCTAAGCCAGTTGGATCAGCCGAGTTTGTTTTGTCTGGTGTCAATGCGTTAGTTGATAAATTTATAAACAGTGGGTTTATTGACCCTGATACAGGAATGGGAGCTCGAATGATGCTAAGTATGTTTGCCATACCAACGGGTGACGACGAGTTAACCTCAAAAATAGAGTTTAATAGTCTTGGTCAAGTATTAGCTAATGGACAAAGGCTTAGGTAACTCTAGCTTTGTTATTAAAGCACTCCAACCCTACATGGCGGTATGATTAAAATGACTAATGATACTCTTGATTTTGTTACTCAGAAATTGCTTGACCAAGCTAAATTGATGGGGGCAGATGAGGCAGATGTTATAGCTACTAAAGGTCAATCTCTAAATGTTGATGTTCGACAAGGGGCTTTGGAAAATGCTGATAGAGCCGAAGGTACAGAGGTGGGTCTACGTGTGTTGGTCTCGAAAAGGCAAGCAATCGTCTCATCCTCAGATATATCTGAGGATACGCTTCAGCTGATGGTTGAACGTGCAATTGCCATGGCAAAGGATGCTCCAGAGGACAAATATGCAGGTTTGGCAAATGTTGATCAATTGACTAAAGAGACAGATTTGTTTGGCTTGGAGATTTGTGACCCTGCGCCTGAACCATCTCCATCTAAATTACAGGAAGAGGCTGAAAGAGCGGAAGCCTCTGCCCTGCAAGTGAGTGGAGTTTCTAAGGTGTCAGATGCTTCAGCATCTTATGGAAAATATTCTGTTTTTATGGCTGCCAGTAATGGTTTTACTGCTAACTATGAAAGATCAAGCCACTCGGTTTCCTGCGTTGCGATTGCCGGTGAAGGCTCAGATATGGAACGTGATTATGATGCGGACACCCGAGTTTATCAATCTGATTTAAGGTCACCTGAGGAAATTGGTAGAACTGCTGGATCGCGAGCAGTAGAGCGTTTGCAACCTAGACGGCCGACTACTGGTAACTATCCCGTACTATATGATGAACGTATCTCATCAGGTCTGGTTAGTCATTTTCTTAGTGCTATAAACGGTGCAGCAATCGCCCGAGGATCAAGTTGGCTAAAAGACTCATTGGGCAAACAAGTGTTGCCTAAAGCATGTAGATTGGTTGAAGACCCGCATCGATTAAGGTGTGGAGCTTCTAGATTATATGACTCCGAGGGTTTGGCAACAAAGAAGCGTGAGATTGTGAGTAACGGTATTTTGAATGAGTGGACATTGGATTTGGCCAGTTCACGCAAATTAGACATGAAGCCAACTGCAAACGCGGCAAGGGGCGTTAGTTCGAATCCGTCACCAACAAATTGGAATATTGAGCTCAGTTCTAGAGAAGACCCCCATGATAATTTATTGAAGGAGATGGGTACTGGTCTGCTTGTTACGTCCTTAATTGGCTCGACAATAAATGCCAATACTGGTGATTACTCCCGAGGCGCATCTGGGTTTTGGGTAGAGGATGGTCAAATTTGTTATCCAGTTAGTGAAATCACAATTGCAGGAAATTTAAGAGACATGCTCAAAGGAATTATATTGGGAAATGATGCTAGAAAGCATCTTTCATATGTTGTTCCTTCGATATTAGTTGAGAGTATGACCCTTGCAGGATCCTGATCTTAATCTCCTTATAACTGCAGCTAAAAAAGCTGGTGAACTTGCGAAAAATTATGACTTTAGAAAGCTTAAAGTTTCGGAAAAAGAGGGTGGTGCCGGCCCAGTTACAGAGGCAGATATTGAAATAGATAGAATGCTTTTTAAATATTTAACTTCGGCCAGGCCAGATTATGGTTGGTTATGTGAAGAAAGTACCAGCGATATTCCTCATTATGAGAAAAATTGTGCTTTTGTAATTGATCCCATTGATGGAACTAGAGATTTTATTAAAGGTGGTAACAACTGGTCTCATTCTTTTTCCGTCGTAAAAAACGGTAAAGTGAGTGCTGCAGTTGTATATGTACCAAAACAAGACCTTTTATTCTCTGCTTATCTTGGTGGAGGGTCATGGTTAAACGGTGAGAGACTTCATATAAAAGCACTAAGTAATTCTGGTGTGATCGACTTAATTGCTGCAAAACTCGTCGAAGATGATAAAATCTGGAAGGCAAATTTAAAGCCAAAATTTAATCGAGAACATAAACCCTCGATCGCATTTAGAATGGCTAGCGTGTCTCAGGGTAGATACCACGCAATGATGACATTGAGAGATTCTTGGGAATGGGATGTATGTGCTGGCTCACTTTTAATCAATGAGTCAGGTGGCGTTGTAGTAGACCGCNGCTTATCANCGCCTGTTTTTAATACTAAAAGAAAAAAAACCAGCGGCATAATAGCTGGGAACAGACAAGTGGTTGAGCAAGTGGGCTCTGCCTTAAATCTTTAGAAACGGCTGCACTAATTTGTGTACAAGTGTTTGAAACTTCAAGGGAGCGTCTGTAACGGCTAGACAAATACAGTCTTCACCGTCCACAGCGATTGGTTGGTGATCAAGATCTTCATCTGCCATTTCTACATCACCGGGACCAAACCGAGAAACTTCGTCTTCAAAAGCTCCTTTAAGCACCAGTGTAAGTTCATTTCCATTATGACTGTGGTGAGGTACTGCAGTACCAGCCGGAATGTAAAGCAATCTAGCTGTCGAATTTCCAGATGTTTTCAGTAGAGACTGCTTTACGCCTAATCCTATCGGTCGCCATTTTACATCTTTCAAAGATCCACCGATATAGTCGCTCAGAGCTGATGGTATATCAGCTTCACTACGCACGGTTACCTGTGGCGCTTGCGCTGGCTCCCTTTCAATCAATGCCATGACGTTTTCAAAGCTATCATCACTCATCTCTTCTGGTTCAGATACATCCAACAATGCTCCACCGACGGCTTCGTAACTTTCTAATGCAGCTCTGCAATCATCACACATTGAAATATGGGTAGCAACTGCAAGTGAGAAAGCTTCACACAGTGTCCCATTTGAATATCTCATCAATAAGTCTTCGCTTAAATGGTGTTTAATTTTTCTATCGTTTTTCATATTTATCCCATTGCATGACGCAATCTCTCTAAGGCTAATCTAATTCTGGATTTAATTGTGCCAAGTGGCAATCCTGTTTCTAATGCTATTTCGCTGTGCGATAATTCTTTGAAAAAAGCTTTTTCAACCAATTGGCGCTGTTTTTCAGGCAAATTTTGAATGGCATCTGCTAAAATTTCAGATTGTTGTTTAAGTTCTAAAGCATCTTCTTGCGCCGGCTCGATTTCATCGGGCCACGTTAATTCGTCAGGTTCAGGCCTGCGAATTTTTCTGATAGCGTCAATCCTTTTATTCCTAGCAATTGTAAATATCCATGTCGATGCACTTGCTCGGGCTGGATCAAAAAGTTGTGCTTTATTCCAAACGGTTGCCATTGCTTCCTGACTACATTCTTCCGCCATTGTTGGATCNGCTCCTGCTTTCATCAAGAATGACTTTATTCTTGGAGCGAAGTGGTTAAACAATTGTCTAAAAGCAACCCTGTCTTTTTCGTTGCTAACCATTAACAGAAGTTCTTCCCAATCATGACCTTTGTTGTCGCTCAATATCCGCGGTCCCATCCCAGTAGAGTGCACTGAAATTCTACCACCCCTATCGCCAGATGGCGAGTAAGGATTTTCGATATCGTCAAATAATTTTAACATAGTAGTTATTCGTTGAAACTTGTTAGTTGGATCAAAAACTTTTATTTCATCCAAATTTTGTCCGGANACGTATTTAAAAGTAAACTACCGGAGACAAATATGAATTTTATTACAACGCCTAGCCCACTAAGAATTGCAGTAATAGGGGGTGGCATCTCTGGTATGGGGGCGGCGTATCAGCTGTCCCATTTCGGTAAAGTAACATTATACGAGAGTGAAGTCAGATTAGGTGGCCACGCTAGAACTGTCTTTGCTGGGAAGCGTGGCGACCAACCTGTAGACACAGGCTTTATAGTATTCAATAAAATAAATTATCCTCATCTAATGGCTCTTTTTGATGAATTAAATGTCCCAATTTGTCAAAGTAACATGAGTTTTGGTGCATCTGTTCGAGGTGGTGAAATTGAATATGGATTACGCAATTTCCAATCCCTATTTGCTCAGCCAAGAAATCTCAAAAATTTTAATTATTTAAAAATGTTAATGGATATACTGAAGTTTAATAAAAAAGCAGTGGCTTTAGCAACTGACAAGTCAATGACAATACGAGAACTTTTGCACAAATTGGGTACAGGTAAGTGGTTTAGGGACTACTATCTCCTTCCTTTTTCAGGCGCCATATGGTCGACACCCAAAGACAAAATACTTGATTTTCCGGCTCACTCAATGATTAGCTTCTTCGAAAATCATGCGCTTTTAAATCGTACTGGGCAACACCAGTGGTTCACTGTGAAGGGTGGATCCATCCAATATGTCGAGCGACTCAATCGAGAGCTGGTTGAAAGGAACGTTGCCTTGCGTTTGGGTGATCCAATTAAAGAGGTTAAACGAGGTCCGTTCGGGGTTCAGATTTCAAGTCAGAAAAGTGACTTCGAATATTTTGATCACGTCGTTTTCGCCACCCACAGCGATGATACACTAAAAATGCTCGTGGATGCAGACCAGCGTGAGTCTAAAGCACTGGATGCTATAAAGTACCAGCCCAACCAGGCAGTTTTACATCATGATGAAAGCGTTATGCCAAAAAGTAAAAATTGCTGGGCAAGTTGGGTATACACAGAGAATAAGAAACGATCAGTTGGCCCAATCGGCTTAACTTACTGGATGAACTCTCTTCAACCAATTCCTGAGGCAGATCCAATGTTTGTGACCTTAAATTCAAAAAATAAGATTGATCCTTATAAAATTTATGATGAGGTTACCTTTCGGCACCCCGTTTATGATTTACCAGCATTGGAAGCCCAGAAAGATCTTGCGGAAAATAATGGTCAGCGGAATACNTGGTTCTGTGGAGCATGGATGAAGAATGGTTTCCACGAAGATGGGTTAGCTTCGGCGATAGACGTTGTAGATAAGTTTTCAGATAGAATATCCGTGAAGATTGCAGCGCAATGACCAACGTAGATTACGTAGATGGCTTCACATGGCATGGAAGATTGGGTGACTTAAAAAACGCTTTCAAATATAAAGTCGGATTTGTATTGCTTGATCTAGATGAAAGTGTGCGAGGACCAGCTTTTTTTTCCAGGACTTCTGGAAACTTTTTTGGTATCATAGACAGTGATTATGGTGGTCCGCCAGGTGCTGGCAGAAGTAGTAGTTGGGTTCGTGAGGTCCTCGCGAGCTATGATCTTAAAGGCGTTGAAAAAATACTTTTACTGGCTCAACCTAGAATTCTAGGCCACGTATTCAATCCTGTAAGTTTTTGGCTTTGCTATAAAAAAAATAACAGTCTGTTAGCCGTGATTTCAGAGGTTACAAATACGTTTGGTGATAGGCATTGGTATATTTCTTACAATAAGGATCACTCAGAAATTCTTCCCAAAGATCGTTTAAACGCTCAGAAGATTTTTCATGTTTCGCCGTTTCAGCCGATTGAAGGTCAATACGAATTTCGCTTTGACATTAGGCAGGATAAAATTGGCATTTGGATAGATCTAAATCATCGCAGTGGTGGAATAAAAACTAATCTTATTGGAACCAGGCGAAAATTAACCAACCTAGGAATAATAAAGTCTGTAATTTTTCGCCCTCTAGGGTCTAGAAGAGTACTAGGTTTAATCCATTGGCAAGCACTAAAGCTCTGGTGGAAGGGCGCACGCTATCGAACTCGGCCAGAACCTCCTAAAATTGATATTACTCAATGAGGCAGGCCACACATCGCTTTTCAAGCCTTGCTTTCGTGATTGGCATGGCTGGCCTACCTGTATACATACATGCGCCTAAGTATTTTGTCGATGTATACGGAATAAGCTTATTTACCATGGGCTTTATAATGTTCATATTAAGGCTTATTGATGTTTTTCAAGACCCTTTACTGGGTATTATCGCTTCGAAAACTACACGTTTTGGGGCTCTACCAATAGCATTAGCTGTAGCAGCAATGTCCGTTGGGATGATAATGTTGTTTGCAATAAAAAGNCCATTATCGCCATCATTATGGTTTTTTATATCACTTTTTATGGTTTTTACTGGTTTTAGTTTTGCGTATATTCGTTCTTACGCCCAGGGTNTAATAAATCTGGGGGCAAACGACCAGATACGTTTGGCAAGATGGCGTGAAGTTGGAACAACGCTAGGAATTTGTGTAGCTGCGATTTTGCCTACCTTNTTTCTTNTTTTCGCAGACGATGGATATGCATACTTTGCAATATTTTTTTGTGTGATNGCTGTGGCAGCCNTCGTATACGTTTGGCCTCAATTTCCTGCTGCTGATAAATTCGAAAGTAAAACTAATTCTTTCTTAAGNTTGCTTAGTGCAGCCAAAGATTTACAACTGAGAAAGTTATTGGTACTTGCTCTGGTCAACTCAAGTCCTGTCGCTCTNAGCTCCACTCTTTTTCTTTTCTTTGTTGAGAGCCGTTTAAACGCTCCGGATTGGGCAGGAATATTTCTAATATTATTCTTTTTGGCNGCAGCAATAGCTACNCCGTTCTGGACNAAATTAGCTGATNTTCATGGTGTTTTTAACATTTTGAGAGTTTCAATGGCTTTGTCCATTCTTTCATTTTTTGGGGCCTCATTCTTGTCGGCGGGAGATATCCTAATATTTTCTTTAATTTGTTTATTAAGTGGCGCAACTGTGGGTGCTGATCTAGCTTTATTGCCAGTGTTATTTGCTCGTCAGATAGAAAGCAGCAAAATAGAGCCGGACCTTGGATTTAGCCTATGGAATTTTGTGTCAAAAGCAACTTTAGCCTTTGCAGCAATAGGAGCGTTACCATTACTGGGATTGGTTGGGTTTAATTCAAGTGGCCCAAATTCTCAAAATGCTTTGTTGGCTCTTACGTTCGGTTATGCGATTTTNCCTTGTATGCTGAAATGCNTATCCATTGTATTACTTTTCAAATTTATTCGTGGTGAGGGGTTCATTTCTCATGCGTGACTTCCANAACAAGACTTATTGGATAGTTGGTGCAAGCGAGGGCTTGGGGAGAGCTTTAGCAATCCAGTTGGCTGAAGTAGGCGCTAAAGTTATTATTTCCGCCAGGAATGAAGAAAGACTTATTGAATTATCTGAAGAACTTGGATCCAATTCATTAGTTTTGCCTATGGATGTTNCAAAGGAGTCCAGTGTCAGAAGCGCATACAGAAAACTGCCCAGAACTTTAGATGGTTTTATATATGTTTCGGGAGTTTACTGGCACATGAGCGCTTCTTCATGGGATCGAGAAAAAGCTGAGGAAATGGTCGATGTAAACCTAGTTGGAGCAATGAGGTGTTTGGCTCACTTGGTTCCTAAATTTATGAAACAAGGGTCTGGTCATATTGTATTGACTGGGAGTATTGCTGGTTACCGCGGTTTGCCGGGATCAGTAGGGTATTGTGCCTCAAAAGCAGGGTTAATGTCTCTTGCAGAAACATTGAAAATAGATCTTTCAAAAAGCAATATTGATGTTCAGCTTTTAAACCCTGGATACATTAAAACTAGGCTGACAGATAAAAACCCCTATAAAAAAATATACGTTATGACACCAGAGGAAGCTGCACAATTTTCAGTAATGCATATGAGATCTAATCGTTTTCAGTCATCATTTCCACGTATTTTTTCAATAATAAGTAAAATTATAAAAAACTTTCCTGACTGGTTATATTTTAAAATTTTCAGTTAAACAGGATATCTGTTTTGTTTGTATCAATTATGATGAATAATATTTAGGTATTGGGCTAACTCATCGATTATTGATAACCAATTATCTACTATATCTATATTGCTTGGTGCAGCTTGAACTCCTGCCTCAAGCTTTTTTTGTATGACTGCTTCAACTGCAAGAGATACTGGCTGTGACACAAGCCTTGACATAGCACTTTCCCCACCATCTCCCCAAGCATCCATAACGAATGTTTTGTGCCACTTAACTGAGTTTTCAACTTCCGCTTTGAGTGAAACGCATAAGACTACTCTATCTGGCTCGTTTTTTTCGTAGGCATTATCGTTCCATAATTTATCTGACATTTCTTTCAAGCGATCNTCACCAGTTTTTNCTGATAATCCCTCTATCTCATTAAAAATATCTTGCCATGCAGAGCTCCACCCATTTAAACGGAGGGTTCCTCGCACAAAGTTTTTTACTTTCCAAGTGGGGTCAAATTTATAATCCTCCATAAAAGGCAGGCTATCTCGGTTAGGATATACTTCAAATGTTTCTGCTCTTTCTAATGGTGCCTGGTACGATGAAATTGCGTTCCATGGGCGGTCCACGTTAAACTCTTTGAAATCACGTATTGATTTAGATGGTGACTTTAGTGCCTTTAATACCCCTAATGGCGACCAACTAAATTTGTATTTAAACGCATTTTCGAATTTTGGAATACCTCCACAATAAGAGAGAAAGCTTAGTTCATTTTTGATATTATATTCTTTGGATTGGCGATAATCACTAACCAGTTTGTGAGCCATTAAGTGATCAATTCCAGGATC